>Ga0209344_10000146_pt1 | contig 145538 bp, 142 predicted proteins | sample Cruoilmetagenom6_FD_187293 | JGI IMG/M metagenome (GOLD analysis project Ga0209344, IMG submission 187293) | Oil polluted marine microbial communities from Coal Oil Point, Santa Barbara, California, USA - Santa Barbara Oil Seep Sample 6 (SPAdes)... | ecosystem: Environmental > Aquatic >... | reverse complement strand
CAGGTACATGTACCCAATAGTTTTGTGGTCCGTCGAGGTGATCCAGTTCACCATGACGTTGCCCTTACGTTCGACGCTCATGAGCCCTATTCCTCGTCGCTGCTGCCGTTGCCGGGCAAGTTCTGGTTGACGTTGTATTCAAGTCCGATTTGACCATCGAAGCCTGCTGCACGCTGACCCTCGATGTAATCGTCGTACTCAGCTTGGGAGACAACTTTTACCGTGAAGAGCATGAGCGAGTGATATTCACCACAGAGCTCAGCGCACTTTCCTTGGTACGTGCCTTCCTTCGTGGGGATGAAGTACATGTAGTTGCTCTTGCCGGGGATCATGTCCTTCTTGTAAAGGAAGTCCACCACCCAGAAAGAGTGAATAACGTCGCGAGACTCAATTTTGATCTCAACCTTTTTGTCAACAGGCAGAACCAGTTGCGGAAGGTTGTCGACGTCTACAGTTCCGTCGGGATTGAAGTCTGCTTGCACACCTGCGCTATAGACGTTGTCGTCAACGTAGTTGAAGTCCCAGGCCCAACGCTTACCGATGACCTCAATAGAGACATCCGGATTGACCTCGACCTTTTCGATTTCCGCTTGATCACGCGCAGTGAAAGCGAAGAAACCGATCACCAAGATGAGCGGAACGATGGTGTAAAACACTTCGATCGGCATGTTGTATCGAAGCTGAACGGGGAGACCCGTCTGGCCGCGACGACGGCGGTATACGACGGCGGCCCAAATGATAAGCCCCCACGTGATGACACCCACCACGAGCAATACCATCCACGATGTTACCCACAGGCCGATAATGCGGCTGGTGTGGTTAGTGGTTTCGGGATCTCCCGGGAGCCAGCCCTGCAATTGCTCTTGAGTACAGCCGGTCAGGACCAGCATCGTAACCAGAGCGAGTGGGATCGCTGCCCATCGAATTCGGCGGTTAGAGCGCACCTGTGACCTCTCGAAGAACACGGACTAATACCTTTCCAGTGTATATGCAGCGAGAGGGGGTAATACTTACCGGCTCGCCCCGCACAAGCGAAAAGGTGCACCAAATCGGCGCACCTTCTCGCAAAATTGCTATGAAATTAGTGAAAACTGTCGCCGCAGGCACAGCTGCCCTCGGCGTTGGGGTTGTCGATAGTGAACCCCTGCTTCTCAATCGTGTCTTCGAAGTCGATGCTCGCACCCTCAAGATACGGAACACTCATTTTGTCGACGACAACCTCGACGCCATCACCGAAATCACGGCTGACATCTCCATCGAGGAAGCGCTCGTCGAAGTAGAGCTGATAGATGAGCCCTGAGCATCCGCCCGGCTGAACCGCCAAACGCAGACGCAGGTCGTCACGGCCCTCTTGCGACATGAGACTACGAACCTTGTTCGATGCAGCCTCAGTCAGTGCAACACCGTGGGTGTCAGTTTCAACAGCGGAATCAGTCATGACGTAATTCTACGCCCGCCTTTCCAACTTTGCGAGCAGGAGCGCCTCCGTGAGGATCGCGCGCTTGAAGACACCGAGATGCAGCGACTCATTAGGACTGTGCGCGCGAGACTCGGGGTCCTCCACTCCGGTGACGAGAATCTGCGCCTCGGGGAACACCTCGACGAGGTCAGAGATGAAAGGTATCGAACCGCCAATTCCCGTCTCCAGCGGCTCATTTCCCCAGGCTTCGTGCATTGCAGATTTGACGACCTCAACGGCCCAGCCACTCGTATCGACCAAGAACGGGCTGCCTTTGTCCACGTCTGAAATCTCAAGGTGCGCACCGAATGGCGCGTGTGCCTCGAGGTGATCACGCAGCGCAATAAACGCAGCTTCGGGATCCTGACCAGGCGCTATTCGAGCACTGACTTTAACGGTCACGCTCGGTGCCAACGTGTTCGATGCATTCATCACGGTCGGAGCGTCGATTCCCGTGATCGTCACCGATGGCTTGTCCCATAGGCGGCTCAATACGCTGCCATCGCCAATTGACGAAACACCATCAAGCAGTCCCGCCTCGTGACGCAATTTCTCTTCGCTGTACTCGGGCGTGTGGGAGTCACGGCTCGTAAGCCCGTCGACCGCGACGGCTCCGTCCTCGCCGTGCAGGGTTGCTAGGAGCTTGATAGCCGCAAGCATGGCATCCGGAACCGCTCCCCCAAACATCCCTGAGTGCGACGCATGAGCCAATGTGGAAATCTTGAGCTTGAACGTCACGTTGCCGCGAAGGCCAACCGTAAGCGACGGGGTGTTGATGTCCCAGTTGTCCGAGTCGGCGACAACGATGACATCCGCAGCCAACTTCTCGCGGTTCTCCTTAATGAAGTTGGCAAATGAGCGCGAACCAAATTCTTCTTCTCCTTCGAAGAAGGCCACAAGCCCCAGATCGAAGTCATCGCCCACTGTTTCTGAAAATGCGCGAATCGCCGCCACGTGCGCCATGATTCCGGCCTTATCGTCGGCGGCACCACGCCCGTAAAGGCGGTCGCCACGCACAGTCGGCTCGAACGGTGGTGAATCCCAATCTTCGTCGTTGCCGGGAGGCTGTACGTCATGATGCGCGTACAGCAAGATGGTGGGCTTGCCGTTCTTGGCTTGACGCGTAGCCAGAACGGCGGGATGCCCGAGAGTTTCGCCCTCGATGGGCGCACGAGCCAGCTCAACAGAGTCAAATACACCGATGCCTTCGATCAATGCCTTGGCCGCTTCGGCGCTGCGCTTTACCTGATCAGAATCAAAACCGTCCCACGACACTGACGGGATACGAACCAAAGATGCCAGCTCCGCAATCGTGGCAGGCAGTGCTGCTTCCACAGCCTCAGTGAGGGGAACGAGCAGAGGATCGGGGGTCGTCGACGCTGACGTCGGATGCGGCGTGTGAGTCATACGAGTAATCTTAGATCGACACCAACGCAAGGAACCCCGTGGCAAAAGCATCTTCGACCAATAACACCCCAGCTCCCGAGAGTTCTGACGAGCACGATACCGTCAGCGCTGGAAAGGGTCGTCCAACTCCCACTCGCAAGGAGCGTGAGGCGGCAAATCTGCGTCCTCTCGTCTCCAACGACCGCAAAGAAGCGCGTCGTACGGCTCGAACCCAGATGCAGGCTGAGCGTGAACGAGCGCGCATCGGCATGGCTAATGGCGAAGAGAAGTACCTTCCCATCCGCGATCGCGGCCCCCAGAAGCGCTTCGTTCGAGACTATGTCGACGCCCGCTTCAATGTAGGCGAGCTACTGGTGCCGATGATGTTCGCGGTAATTATCATGACGTTTTTTCCTCAGCCCGAAGTGCAGGTCATTGGGCTCATGGCGCTGTGGGGCTTCTTCCTCGTTGCCGCGATCGATGCCATATTGCTTGGCCTTCGGCTGCGAAAGAAGCTCGCTGAAAAGTTCGGAGAGTCACGTGCCGAACGCGTTCGTTGGTATGCAGCAATGCGCTCGCTCCAACTGCGCATCATGCGCTTGCCGAAACCGCAGGTCAAGCGCGGCCAGTTTCCCGTCTAACCGCTGTGCGAGCGTAATAGAGCCATTCCATCGTTGACCGCAGCTGGCTACGCATAGGCAGCTACGAGGCGTCGGAGCGGAGCAGTTTCGGGAGGCGAGCGTTGATCGATCGCGCCCAGAACGGACCGCGATAGATGAATCCCGTGTAGCCCTGCACGAGGGTGGCCCCTTCACGAAGCCGCTGCGCCACGTCCTCTGCAGTCTCGACTCCGCCGACAGAGATTACGCAAAACTCGGCCGGCACAACCGTGCGGATGATGCGGAGCAATTCGAGCGAGCGTGCCGCGACTGGTTTGCCCGATACTCCCCCGGCCCCTGCTGCCTCAACCGTCGCCGCAGGAGTTTTCAGCCCTTCACGCGAGAGGGTCGTGTTCGTCGCGATAATGCCGTCGAGTTCATCGACGGCGAGGCGAGCGATCGCGCGCGCTTCATCATCAGTCACATCTGGCGCGATCTTCACAAGCACAGGAGTGTCTCCCGCGGCCGCTTTTACCGCTGTAAGAAGAGGCTTCAATTTGTCGATCTCCTGCAGCCCCCGCAGACCAGGAGTGTTCGGTGAACTGACATTGACGACAAGATAATCGGCAAGCGGTGCAAGCGCTCGAGCACTCGTGAGGTAATCCGCCACAGCATCCTCGACAGCGACCACTCGCGATTTGCCTATATTGATGCCGATGACCGGTCGCCCAGTGCGGCGGCGCGCACGATCAATAACGGCTGACGCTCGCATAGCGCCCGCATTGTTGAAGCCCATGCGGTTGACTACCCCGCGGTCGGCCACAAGTCGAAAAAGACGGGGCTTCGGGTTGCCCGGTTGAGGAAGAGCCGTGATGGTTCCGACTTCAACGTGGCTGAATCCCAGTTGCCCCAACCCGTGAATGCCGACGCCTGACTTATCGAAACCAGCGGCCACACCAAAAGGCGAATCGAAAGTGAGCCCCAGAGTCTCAACGCGTAACGATGGATCCGCCGAACGTTGGAAGAGCTTTCCCACGCCCAAGGCAGGAAGAGCTCGAATGACCGCAAAGGCGAGAGAGTGCGCGAACTCCGGATCGAGCCGTTTGAGAACAGTGCGGAAGAGGAAGTCGTACATAGCTAGTGGTGCTCTCAGAGATAGAAGGCGGGAACATCAATACGTCACCGTGGCGACTAGGTGGCAGTGCCGTGATCCAATCGAAGCTGGCTAATCGCAGAATCGAAGTCATCAAGGGAATCGAAGGCTTGGTACACGCTCGCGAACCGCAAGTACGCGACCTCATCCAGATCACGAAGCGGCGACAAGATGGCAAGACCGATCTCATTTGCATCGATCTGCGCGGCGCCAGTGGCCCGAATAGCCTCTTCCACTTTTTGCGCAAGCACTGCCAAGTCGGTATCAGTAACAGGGCGCCCCTGGCATGCCTTGCGCACGCCACTGACGATCTTCTCGCGACTGAACGATTCGACGACTCCGTTGCGCTTAATCACGTTGAGCGACGCAGTTTCTGTCGTGGAAAAACGACGCCCGCACTCGGGGCACTGTCGACGACGACGAATCGAAAGGCCATCGTCACTGGTTCGCGAGTCAACGACCCTGCTGTCAGGATGCCTGCAAAAAGGGCAATACATAGTGGGTCAAGCGTACCCGGTCAGCGGTCGCTGAATCGCATACTCACAGCAGAGCCGTGAGCGGGCAGATCTTCTGCTGAACTCAAAGCGACAATGTGAGGTTCCAGCTCGCGCAAAGCGTCGTGGCTGTAGCGAATGATTTGCTGCGGCCGGAGGAAAGTGTAGGCACCGAGTCCCGAGGAGAACCGTGATTGTCCGCCGGTAGGCAGCACGTGATTCGATCCCGCGAGATAGTCGCCCAAGCTCACCGGCGACTGGTCGCCAAGAAATATCGCACCCGCGTTATCAATCATGTCGAGCACTGCCCCAGACTCTTCCGTCTGAATCTCGAGGTGCTCGGGGCCGTAAGCGTTACTCAAGGCAGCGGCAGCAGCCATGTCGTTCACGAGCACAATTGCGGATTGTTGACCATCGAGTGCAATAGCTGCACGCTCGGAGTGCGCGGTCTCGGCCAATTGCTCCGCGAGGTGTGCCCGTACAGCATCAGCAAGCTCTTCTGAGTCGGTGACGAGCACGGCAGCTGCGAGCTCGTCATGCTCCGCTTGACTCAGTAGGTCGGCGGCTACGAGCCGAGGATCGGCCGAACCGTCGGCGATGATCAGTATCTCGGTCGGGCCGGCCTCGGAATCGATGCCCACCACACCACGAACCGCACGCTTCGCGGCGGCAACATAAACATTGCCCGGCCCAGTAATGATGTCAACCGGGTCGAGCCCCAACTCGTGGACTCCATAGGCGAAAGCACCGATAGCACCGGCTCCGCCCATCGCGTAGACCTCGTCGACGCCCAAGAGACCTGCGGCGCCCAAGATTGTGGGGTGAACCGCTCCCCCGAAATTGCGTTGCGGCGGCGACGCTAGAGCGACCGATGACACACCAGCAACCTGCGCAGGAACAACATTCATGATCACGCTGGAGGGATACACTGCTTTGCCACCAGGAACATACAATCCGACTCGGTTGACAGGTTGCCAACGCTGAACAATCTCGGCGCCATCACCCAGCTCGGTCATCATCGGCTGCGGTACTTGCGCCTTGCTCGCGGTGCGGACACGATCAATTGCCAGTTCAAGGGACTCCCGAACGGCAGGTTCAAGGCCACGCGTCGCTCGGGTAATTTCATCCGCATGGATTCGAACCCGCTCAGGGAGAACGCCATCGAGACGCTCGGCTTGGTCGAGAAGAGCCTGCTCACCGCGCTCTCGAACATCGTCAATGAGCTTTATCGCAGCAGCGGATGCGACTGACACGTCTGTCTGCGCGCGCGGGATGACACGAGACAATTCCGCTCGATTGAGAGCGACGGACCGGAGATCAATAGTATTCAGCGACATGGCTTGACCATGCTAGTTCTTTCTCTGCTCGGAATTCGCCGTGGCCAATTAGGGTTGAGGAGATCATATGGATAATTCAGACGCAACAGACGGAATTGACGCCTTCAAGGGCGCCTTCAGACGGCACGCAGCGGGCGTCGCAGCGATCACCTCGGTCGCGCCCGACGGGCGCCCAGTCGGGTTCACAGCGACCTCTCTAGCTTCGCTCGCGGCCGTGCCGCCCCTCGCCACGTTCAACATGGCACAGGTCTCAAGCTCGTGGCCCGCGATAACAGTGGGCAACCAGGTCGCGATCCACATGCTCGGCCCGCGTAGTCGCCACCTCGCCGAGACCATGGCAGCGGATCACGACCTTCGATTTGTCGGTGATCACTGGAAAGCGAGCGAAAACGGGCTTCCACTGCTTGAGGGAGCGACCGCTGTCATGATCGGGCACATTGTGGATGTGCATCCGGTGCATAACAACGCGGTCGTTGTCGTAGAAATCGACCATGGTCTACTGGGCGAAGAAGATGAAGCGCTGCTCTACCACGAACGCACCTACATGCGCCCTGCAGCGCTCAGTGAAGACGCCGCATCTGCTCACTAGCCGAGGGATCCAGGACCGAGCAGCGACTTAACTTCGCCGTATAAATCGGCAGAGACCTTTACCCGATAAGGAAGCTCGAAGACTCGTGCGACATCACCACGAACGAGACGCAACCGCACCTCGACGTCGCCCGAGTGCCGGATCAGTACTTCGCCGAGCCCCGATACAACGTCGGTCGTAGCCCGCTGCTCCTTGACCGTGAGCACGATCGGTCCAGAACCTAAGCTAGGCCCGAGATCGGGTGAGAACATGCTCACAGCGTGAAGGTTCATCCCGTCATCGCGGGCACTTGCGCGACCTCGAACCACGACGATGGAATCGTTCACGAGTCCCGGAGCAAACTCCTGGTACGTCTTGCCGAGGAACATCACGTCAATTTCGCCGGCAAAGTCTTCAACAGTCACGATTCCGTACTGGTTACCGCTATTGCGGGCGACGCGATGCTGCACGCTCGTCACAAGCCCCGCGATCGACACATGCTCACCGTCAGCCACGGCGTCTCCCGAAAGAACTTCGGTGATCGTGAAGTCTTGATGCTTAGCGAGCTGAAGCTCGAGGCCCGAGAGCGGATGGTCAGAGACATAGAGCCCTAGCATCTCGCGCTCGAAAGCGAGCTTGTCGCGCTTCGACCATTCAGGCCGATCAGGAACGCCATCATCATCTTCATCAAAATCGAAGATTCCGCCGAAGAGGTCGATCTGACCGTTAGCTTCGTTGCGTTTGAGGCTCACGGCCGAGTCGCACGCACCCTCATGTATCTCTAACAGGCCGCGACGCGTGGCACCCAGAGAATCAAAAGCACCAGACTTGATCAACGATTCGACAGTCCGTTTGTTAGCGACCTGAATCGACACCTTTCGCAAGAAATCGTGAAAAGACTCAAAACGCCCCTTGTCGGTGCGCGCCCGACCGATCTGCTCCACAACGGACGCACCAACGTTACGCACAGCCCCGAGGCCGAAACGGATATCGCCAGCGACAGCAGTGAAGTTCACGGTCGACTCATTAACATCTGGTGCCAGCACCTTGATGCCCATTCGACGGCACTCACTCAAGTACATTCCGAGTTTGTCTTTGGAATCACCAACACTGGTCAACAATGCCGCCATATACTCGGCCGGGTAATTGGCCTTGAGGTAGGCGGTCCAGTAACTCAGGACACCGTAACCAGCGCTGTGCGCCTTATTGAAGGCGTAGTCAGCGAAGGGCATGAGGGTTTCCCACAGCACCTTAACCGCTTCTTTGCTGTACCCGTTGTCGAGCATTCCGGTTTCAAAACCGATGAACTGCTTGTCGAGCTCTTCCTTCTTCTTCTTACCCATGGCACGACGAAGAACGTCTGCTTGACCAAGAGTGAAGCCAGCAACCTTCTGAGCAACCGACATCACTTGCTCTTGGTAAACAATCAGACCAAATGTTGTGCCAAGAATCTCTCGCAGGGGTTCTTCGAGCTCGGCGTGAATTGCGTCGATGCCCTCGAGCCCGTTCTTGCGAAGAGCGTACTTAGTGTGAGAGTTCATTCCCATGGGACCCGGGCGGTACAGCGCGATAACGGCCGAGATGTCTTCGAAGTTAGTGGGTTTGAGTTGCTTGAGTAGCGCACGCATTGGTCCACCATCGAGCTGGAACACGCCAAGAGTATCGCCGCGCGCGAGCAAGTCATAGGTCTTCTGATCAGCATCCAGATCGAGATCTTCGATGATGAGCGGGGACCCCGTGTTTGCCTCAATCATCTTGAGTGCGTCTTCGATCACCGTGAGGTTTCGAAGCCCCAAGAAGTCCATCTTGATAAGCCCGAGACTTTCAAGCGGCGGCTGATCAAACTGGGTGATGATGGCACCGTCATCTTCACGGCGCATGATCGGCAAGACGTCGAGCAATGGTTCAGCAGAGAGAACGACACCTGCAGCGTGAACACCCCATTGACGCTTGAGACCTTCGAGCCCCACAGCCGTCTCGAAAACTTTCGCAGCCTCGTGATCTGTATCAACAATCCCGCGGATGTCAGCGGCTTCTTTATACCGCGCAGCATCTTTGTTACGCACATCACCGAGCGAAATATCTTTACCCATGATGGCGGGAGGCATTGCCTTGGTGAGTTTTTCGCCCACCGAGTAAGGCATGCCCAGTACGCGCGCCGAGTCTTTCAGCGCTTGCTTAGCTTTAATCGTTCCGTAGGTGACGATTTGAGCGACACGGTCGTCGCCGTACTTGTCGGTGACATAACGAATTACTTCGCCACGTCGACGATCATCGAAGTCGACGTCGACGTCGGGCATAGATACACGCTCAGGGTTCAAGAAGCGCTCGAAAATGAGGCCGTGCGCCAGCGGGTCGAGCTCTGTGATTCCGACCGCGTAAGAAGCCATAGAACCAGCTGCGGAACCACGACCCGGGCCCACTCGAATGCCTTGCGACTTAGCCCACTGAATGAAGTCAGCCACCACCAAGAAGTAGCCGGGAAAACCCATCTGCTGAATGACGTCGACTTCGTACTTTGCCTGAGCCAAGTGCGCTTCAGACGGGGCATTGTTGAAGCGCTTGTTCATTCCACGCGCTACCTCTTTTTCGAACCAGGTAGCTTCTGTCTCACCCTCAGGAACCGGGAATCGCGGCATCAGATCGCGGCCTTCGAAATTAATCTCGGAGCGTTCAGCGATCAGGAGCGTGTTGTTGCAGGCTTCTGGATGCTCGCGGAATAGCGAACGCATTTCAGCCGCCGACTTGAGGTAGAACTCGTTCGAGTCGAACTTGAAGCGGTTGGGGTCATCGAGAGTGGAGGCGGACTGAACACACAGCAGCGCAGCGTGCGCAGTGGCATCGTGCGCGTGCGTGTAGTGAAGATCATTCGTGGCCAGAAGCGGCATATCAAGCTCTTTCGCGAGCTTGATGAGGTCGAGCATCGTGCGACGTTCAATGTCGATGCCATGGTCCATTACCTCGGCGAAGAAGTTCTCTTTGCCGAAGATATCTTGGAACTCGGATGCCGCTTGACGCGCCTCGTCATAAAGACCAAGCCGAAGCTTGGTCTGAACCTCGCCACCGACACAACCGGTAGTCGCGATGATGCCTTTGGAGTACTGGCTGAGCAGCTCGCGGTCCATGCGCGGCTTGAAGTAAAAACCCTCAATCGAAGCTCTCGACGAAAGCCTGAAGAGGTTGTGCATGCCCTCGTTGTTTTGGGAGAGCAGCGTCATATGCGTGTAGGCACCGCTGCCGCCCACGTCATCGCGGGCTTGATCGCTTCGCCCCCACCGCACACGGGTCTTGTCCCCGCGGTTAGTGCCTGGCGTCACATAAGCTTCTGTGCCAATGATCGGCTTAATGCCCTTGGCCGTCGCCTGCTTCCAGAAATCGTAAGCGCCAAACATGTTGCCATGGTCGGTGATCGCGATGGCAGGCATACCCTGCTCAACAGCAGCATCCAACAGCGGTCCGACGCGAGCAGCGCCATCGAGCATCGAATACTCACTGTGAACGTGCAAATGCACAAACGAGTCGTTATTAGCAGCCACAGACACTCCGAATTCTTTCGAAATCTAGCCTAAGCCAGCACCACAGACGGACTCTAACTGACGCGCCCTAGTCGGCGCGAAGCACCTCAAGTGCAGCCTGAAGGTCAGCCGGATATGGCGACTCGAATGTGACCGGTTCGCCCGTAGCCGGGTGCGCGAAACCCAGCTTATGGGCATGCAACCACTGACGCGTGAGACCCAAGCGAGCTGAGATAGTGGGATCTGCGCCATACATTGTGTCGCCAACGCACGGATGCCGTTGAGCCGCCATGTGAACACGAATCTGGTGAGTTCGACCCGTTTCGAGATGCACCTCAACGAGAGCAGCAGAGGGGAAAGCTTCGAGAGTCTCGTAGTGGGTGATCGAGTCTTTACCGCCGGCAACGACAGCAAATTTCCAACTCGATCCCGGATGGCGACCAATCGGTGCATCAATGGTGCCCGCGAGCGGATCCGGATGTCCCTGCACGATGGAGTGATAGATCTTATTAACTTCGCGATCGTGGAACGCCCGTTTTAACTCGGAGTACGCAAGTTCGGACTTCGCGACAACCATGAGTCCGCTTGTGCCAGCATCCAATCGGTGAACGATTCCCGCTCGCTCAGCAGCGCCGGAAGTAGAGATTCGGTAGCCAGCGCCTGCAAGAGCTCCGAGAACTGTTGCGCCATCCCAGCCGATGGAAGGATGGGCTGCAACGCCCGCGGGCTTATCGATCACGACAATGTGCTCGTCGTCGTAGATTATTCCCAAAGTGTCAAGAACAACAGGAACAATCTGTGGCTCCGTCTTTGACACCCACGAGACCTCGATCCACGATCCCGCAGCGAGACGATCGGACTTTCCTACAACAGCGCCGTCAACAGATACTCCGCCGCTCTCCGCCACCTCAGCTGCAAAAGTGCGCGAGAAGCCCAACAGCTTGGCAAGGGCGGCGTCGACTCTTTGTCCCGCGAGCCCCTCGGGTACCGGCAAGCTTCGGGATTCCACTGGTGCTCCTTGATACGAACGTCGGGTGATGCGGGTGAGAAAGTCGACTGGCAGCGCCTCGAGCGCGAACACAGCAAAAGCCGCCAGCGGCGATGGAGCGAAAGCTCACATCGACCGGCTGACGGCCACTGCAAAAAACTAGTTTCCGGAGAACCCAGTGAAGTTAGCCGGTGGCTGCTGTGCCGACTGAGGCGCAGCGAAGTCTTCTGGCGTGAGATGACCAGCAGGCTGAGACACAGGAGCCTGTCCCTGCTGAGCGGAGTTGTCATTCGACGGAGCTCCTGCCGAAACGAGACTTGACGAGTCAAGCTCGTGCAGCTGGTCTTCGAGGTAGCTCTTGAGCTTCTCGCGGTATTCACGCTCGAAGCTGCGCAGCGACTCAACTCGACTTTCGAGGGCTTCGCGCTCCTGCTCAAGGGCGCCAAGTTGCTCGCGCTGCTTCGCTTCGGTCTGAGCTGCAATGTCGGCGGCAGTTGACTTGCTCTCGGCGAGAATATCGGCAGCGGATGCCTGACTTTCGGCGAGAATCTGGGCGGCGGATGCTTGACCCTCCGCGATAAGTGCGTCGCGCTTCTGGACACCCTCGCGAACGTGCTCTTCGTGAAGTCGACGCGCAAGCTGAAGCAGATTGTTGGTGCTGCTCGCGTCGTCAAGTGCGGACGATGTTGGCTCAGGAGCGGCAGCTGCGGGAGCGGGAGAGCTCTCGATTGCGGCAGGACCCGTCGAAGCAATCGCTGTGGGAGCAGGAGCCGAAGCGACGGCACTGCCTGCGGACTGCTGAAGTTCAGTCGTTCGGGCCTCAGCGGCGCTCACACGCTGACGAAGCTCGTCATTTTCTTGATTAAGCCGGCGCAACTCAACGACGACCTCGTCGAGAAAATCATCGACGTCATCCTGGTCGTATCCCTCACGGAATTTTGTCGATTCAAACCGCTTGTTGACCACGTCTTCTGGAGTCAAAGCCATTGCCGCCACCTCTAAAACTTTCTTTCAACGTATACATAACGTTCAACGTTCGCGTCACATCGTACTGACGAAACCTGACTAGTTGCCGCATGCTATTCGACAAGAGTACATCCGCCGACGCTAGTTCTAAAAGCCTCGCAATATCGAGGTGAGAATTATGCACGCTAGCATCACAAGCATCCACGACAAGTCAAGTGCGCCATTGCCAATTCGAACCACCGGTACGACCCTACGGACGGCCTTGATCGGAGGATCAGTGATCGTGAAAACGAACTCCGATAGTACGAGTCCGACGCCGCTAGGGCGCCATCCACGCGCAAAAACCACGACAAGATCGAGAATGAATCGAGCCCACATCGCGAACATGAAAATATTGATGACATAAATAGCCACCGTGGCAACAATAGAAACCGGATTCACCCCTCTAGGTTACCGGTCGAAATGGGTACCGCCGCCCAGAGGCTACTGAGCGAAGAACGAAGCGTCGACGTCGGACTCAACTTCAGCCTGCTCACCGCTCACTGCAACATGGGCTGGCGAGAGAAGGAAGACCTTGCTCGTCACTCGCTCGATCTTGCCGTAGAGCCCCTGAGAGAGTCCGCTGGCGAAGTCAACGAGGCGACGTGCATCCGGCTCGCTCATTTGGGACAGGTTAATGATGACCGGAATGCCTTCACGGAAGTTCTCAGCGATGAGCTGAGCATCCTTGTACTGGCGCGGGTGCACCGTCAAAATCTCGTTCATCTCTGCCTCCGCAGTGCTGGGTGCAGCGCGACGCAACGGGGTAACCGGCGCGCGGTTAGCGCTCGTGTGAGCCGGCGCTGCTGCAACAGGGGCAACCGGCGCGGCTGGTCCCTGCTCGTACTCGTAGTCTTCGTCGGCGAGGCCGAGGTAGACCATTGTCTTGCGCAGTGGGTTAGCCATGATAATCCTCCGAATGGTGAAGCTTCTGCTTCGAGATTAACCATGGTCGGGTCGAATTCCCGTGATTGCCGTACCAATCCGAAGGTGTGTCGCGCCTTCAGCAATAGCTTCGACAAAGTCGCCCGACATTCCCATCGACAGAGCAGCGGCATCAGGATGCTGCTGCTGCACGCGCTCGGAGAGAGCTCGCAGCGTGGCGAATGCAGGTCGCGGGTCTTCGTCCAAGGGAGCGACTCCCATGATGCCCCGTAGCCGAAGCCCCGGAGCCCCGGCAACTCGATCCGCGAACGCCTCAAGGTCAGCGGCGATTACTCCGCCGCGACCGTGGTCGTCGGTGAGGTTGACCTGCACGAAGGCATCAATTGCATTCACTTCGTCCTCGCTCGAGAGCGCTGTGATGAGCGAATCGCGATCAACAGAATGTACTGATTGACAATAGGAACGCGCCTGGCGGGCCTTCTTACTTTGAAGCTGACCGACGAAATTCCAACGCAGGTCGAGATCCGCGAGCTCTGCAGCCTTCGCCTGCGCTTCCTGATGACGATTCTCGCCGACGTCGCGAACGCCTAGTGCGTAAAGTTCACGCACGAGACTTGCCGGGTGGAACTTTGTGATGACGATACGCGTGATAGACGACAGATCGCGGGATGCCGCACGTGCTGCATCCGCGATTCTGTCGTCGACCGCTGCGAGTCGTTCGCCTAACGGAGTCAGGTCGACCATCGTGGCTACTTCAGAAAATCAGGAACGTCGAGATCGTTGTCGTTCTCGTCGTCATCGTCAAAGCTGCGATCGATCGGCGTAGCCGGCACCGCGCTCGGCTGCGACTTCCAGTCGGCGGCTTTCGTCGATGCGGAGTCATCCGCCGCGATGTGCTCGGCCGGAGGCTCAGGAACAACGTAGTTCGTACGACGCCCTTCAACAGGCTTAGCCGAGGGCTCTCCCCCATCGAAACCTGCAGCGATAACGGTCACACGCACTTCATCACCAAGAGTGTCGTCGATAACGGCACCAAAAATGATGTTGGCTTCGCGATGAACGGCTTCTTGAACGAGACGTGCGGCATCGTTGATTTCGAAGATGCCCAGATTGGATCCACCCTGAATCGAGAGCAACACACCGTGCGCTCCGTCGATACTGGCTTCGAGCAACGGGGAGGCAACAGCCAACTCAGCCGCTTTTATGGCCCGGTCGGCCCCGCGTGATGAGCCAATACCCATCAGTGCAGAACCGGCACCCTGCATGACCGACTTGACGTCGGCGAAGTCGAGGTTGATCAGACCGGGGGTTGTGATGAGGTCTGTAATGCCCTGAACTCCGGCGAGCAGAACCTGGTCAGCGGTCGAGAAAGCCTCAAGCATGCTGATGCCTCGGTCGCTTATCTCGAGGAGGCGATCATTAGGAACGACGATGAGGGTGTCGACCTCGTTCTTGAGGGTCTCAACACCAATTTCCGCCTGCGAAGAACGGCGCTTGCCCTCGAACCCGAAAGGCTTCGTGACAACACCGATCGTAAGCGCGCCAATCGACTTGGCAATGCGCGCGACCACGGGGGCGCCACCGGTACCGGTTCCGCCGCCCTCTCCGGCGGTAACGAAGACCATATCGGCGCCGGCAAGAGCTTCCTCGATTTCTTCGGCGTGATCCTCAGCGGCACGTCGGCCAACCTCAGGATCAGCACCCGCTCCAAGTCCTCGTGTGAGTTCGCGACCGACGTCTAGCTTGACGTCGGCGTCGCTCATGAGCAGCGCCTGGGCGTCGGTGTTGATCGCAATAAACTCGACGCCTCGCAGGCCGAGCTCGATCATTCGGTTGACGGCGTTCACGCCACCGCCACCGATGCCGACTACCTTGATGACTGCGAGGTAGTTCTGGTTTGATGTCACTTTCGGCCTCCACTGGAAACTATCAACCTCGACTTGAGGTTTAAAGTTATGCTCAGTATGTATTTCTTTTGTTGAGAGTATGCGGACACCGCCCCGTGCTGACGCACCGTAAGCCGCGTGTCGGAAAGTGTTCAGCCAAATCGAGGTCTTTACGCCCACGGCTGGGGTCAGGCGCCGCTTAGTTCGGACGGAAGATCCCGTTACTCGGCGCTGACACGTCGAACTCGCCGGCCTCACTGGGATCTCGTTGAGCTATGAGCGCTTCGAGCAGAGCCGCTTTCCGAGCGGAATCACTCGCACTGCCCCACACCACGCCTTGGCCAATTCCAGAAAGCACAAACGACACGTCGTCTTTTGTCGTAGCCGACACGCTCTCGACCCGGGCCCGCAGGTCGGCCGGCAGTGAGAGCAATACCTCCGTAACCGCCGCGAAAGCGGGACTCGAAGCATCCGCTTCTCCGATGCTAATCAGCGGTACGCCTGCAATCCGCTCGGCAGACTCTTGGATCGTGATGCCAGCCGGGTCGACAAGCCTAAATACTCCATCGATCTTGACGGAGCCGATCGGCTCCCGTTCAACGATGTGAACAAGAAGAGTGTCCGGCGGCACAATCTCTGTGACGTAGCTGCGGATCAAAGGGAAAACAGACAACTCTTTGTTGATGCTCTCGAAGTTGAGCAGCGCGAGCGGAGTGCCCTGCTGCGTCTCGACAGCCGCCTGAATCTCCGCGGGATCAATACGACTCGTGCCGTCAACTACGACGGTACGAAGCGCCAAGATAGGAGAAAAAACCGCCACGGCAATGAGGCCCACGAGGACTGCAACAAGACCCGAGACTGAAAGAACTGCATACTTGCGTGCGCGTGCTCGACGTGTGAAGCGTCTCAACTCCGCCTTTTCCGCACGTCTACGGTCGCGAGCCGCACGTCGCAATTGTCGTTTTGCTACGACGTCGGGGGTCGGCTCGTTTCGACTGATACGAAAATTCCTACGTACCGGCAAAGATCGTTGCGCGCTCTCGGGAGCAGGAGCACCGTTACGCTCGCGTGAGTCAGGCTTCGCGCGCCGACCGGCTACAGATGACGAACCGGGTTTCGCGGCACGAGAGAACTGTGGCGCGTTCGATGCGGTAGCACTCGTGTTGCGCTTACGGCGCGGCTTTGACGGCGCTGGTTCCGGCTGCTGCGCCGCTTTATCGAATCCTTCAGGCCTCTTCACTCGGCACCTGATCTGCACCTAATGCGCCAGCTGCGTCAGCACGACGATCGATTGCGGCGACGAGTTGCGGGATGATCCGGTAGACATCTCCACAGCTCAAGGTCATCACGATATCGCCCTCGCGAGCGATGTCAGCCACACGCTCAGCAGCACGTTCCCAATCGGGCTGAAAGTCTACGCGTGAAGAATCGACAAAGCGCGACGACACAAGTTCCCCCGTGACGCCGGGGATTGGGTCTTCTCGGGCGCCAAAGACATCGAGCACAACAGTGTGGTCAGCGAGACGTTCGTATACCTCGGCAAACTCCGAGGCCATGTCACGAGTGCGACTAAACAAGTGCGGCTGGTGCACTGCAATCAACCGACCACTACCGACAACACTGCGGGCTCCGCTTAAAGCCGCTTCGACCTCAGTCGGGTGGTGAGCGTAGTCGTCATAAACGCTGATCCCGTCGACCACTGCGTGGAGTTCGAAGCGACGCTGGGTGCCCGCAAATGTAGAAACAGCGTCGATCGCCGCTGAAAGTTCATGGCCAAGCCCCACAAGCACTGCGATAGCGCCAGTGGCGTTGATGGCATTGTGACGTCCTGGAACGGAGAGTTGAACGCGCTCTTCACGTCCATCGACGACGATCGTGAAGGCAACGGGTCCGAGCGATGTGATGGAGTGGATCCGCACAGTGGCATCCGCTGCCTCTCCAAAGGTCACCACGTTGTGGTGCGAGAGGCGCTTGGTAACCCGCACCGCTCCAGCATCATCGCTCGAGACGACAACCGCTTCCGTGGCTTTCGATGCGAACTCGACGAATGCGTCATCGAATGCTTCGTGTGAGCCGTAGTGATCAAGGTGATCGGCATCGACGTTTGTGATGAGGGCAATAGCCGTTGAGTACAGCAGGAACGATCCGTCCGACTCATCGGCTTCCACGACGAAAAGGTCATCTGTGCCCGACCCTGAACTGGTATCCAAGCCTTGGATGATGCCACCGTTAACAAAACTGGGAGACGCACCCAGTTCGCGCAAAGCCGTAATAATCATTCCGGTAGATGTCGTCTTGCCGTGTGCACCAGCGACTGCAATCAGGCGATCGCTACCGACGAGCCAAGCGAGTGCTTGCGAACGATGAAGCACAGGAATTCCACGCTCGACCGCCGCGGCGTACTCAGGGTTATCGGGCCAGAGTGCACCCGTGTAGACGAGTGCCTCAGCCTCGCCGAGATTCGCCGCATCATGACCGATCGCGATAGTCGCGCCTGCGGAGCGCAGAGACTCAACGTTGGCGTTCGCGGCGCGGTCCGATCCCGTAACGGTGATTCCAGCATCCAGAAACATACGAGCAATGCCGCTCATTCCTGAGCCACCAACTCCGACAAAATGCGCCGAGCGCAAGGGTCCTGGCAGCGGCATAGACAAGTCGGGGAAGATCATGATGTCAATGGTAGATCGCGGCCGAGGGCCGCATCGACGAGCTCGAGCATCCGGTCTGTTCCATCGAGCGAACCCACCGTGGAAGCCTGAGCCGCCATATCGGCGATGAGCGCTCGTTTGCGCAGCATCGGGACAAGCTCGGAGTTCACCCACTGCGGAACAAACTGAGCATCAGAAACAAGAACCGCGGCCCCCGCGTCGACAGCGGTACGCGCGTTGTACTTCTGCTCGCCATTACCCACCGGGTAGGGAACATAGATAGCGGGGATTCCGAGTCCAGTGAGTTCAGCGACGGTCGATGTACCGGCACGAGCAATAGCGAGATCCGCAGCCGCCAGGGCAAGCTCCATACGGTCGCAATACTTCACCACGACGTAGCCGGACAGTTGCGGATCGTCGACGGCATCGCGATACTCGCCCGTGATGTGAAGCACCTGCCAACCAGCGCCAAGAATGCGCGTGATCGATGCTGAAATGGTGTCATTGATGCGCTTCGCACCCGAGGATCCGCCCGTCACAAGCAGCGTCGGCTTCGCCGGGTCAAGTCCGAAGAACGGGTCTGCTTCTGCACGGGCCGCAAAACGATCGAGGGTTTCGATCTCAGCGCGCAACGGCATACCGACGACAACACCACCACGGATCGGCGTTCGATCGAACGCTGTCCCGACGAAAGAAGTGAAGAACGATCCGAGCCTGTTGGCAATTCCCGGACGGCTATTTGCTTCATGGATGACGAGCGGAATTCCTGCCTTCCGAGCTCCTAAATAGGCAGGCGCTGCAACGTAGCCGCCGAACCCAACGACCACATCGACACCGCGCTCCGTGATGATCGAAACGACTTCATCGATCGTCGAACGGAGACGCTTGGGGAAATCCAGCGCCGCACGGTTAGGACGACGCGGAAACGGCAACTTCGCAATCGTGAGCAGTTCAAAGCCACGTTCGGGGACAAGGCGAGCCTCAAGCCCCTCTTCGGTTCCCAAGACCAAGACCTCAGCCTGAGGTTCGCGCAGACGGATTCTTTCGGCAACGGCAAGAAGTGGATTGACGTGGCCAGCAGTGCCACCGCCAGCCAATAGATAGGTGGTCATCGGCGTCCTCGGGCTCGATTGGCGGCCAACATGCGCGAACGATCAGCAGCTGACTGAACAGGATCCACAGGCGCTGCAGCGGTGCTCGCGTGTGCGGAATCTTTCGAACGCGCCGGAGCCGCCGAGTCACGCTGCAACGATGAGCCTGACTTTCCTGCCCGCGCGAACGACAGCACGATGCCGATAGCAAGCAGAGTCGCAATCAGCGCAGAGCCTCCAGTGGAGATGAGTGGCAATGGCACGCCGAGAACAGGAAGGACTCCCAGAACAACAGCGATGTTGACGAAAGCCTGACCGACGACCCACACCATGACGCCCGCAGTGGTGATGCGCACAAAACTGTCGTTCGTGGAACGAATAATTCGAACAAACGCAACGGCAAGCGTCACGAAGAGCAGCAGCACAACGACGGCGCCGATCAAGCCAAGTTCCTCGCCGATGATCGCAAAAACATAGTCACTATCCGCGTGCGGTAACCATCCGCGCTTAGCGACCGAGTTACCTAACCCGCGCCCGAAGAGGCCGCCCCCCGCAAGGGCCCAATAGGCATGCTCGATCTGCCAGCATGAATCTTGATAGTCGAGCGCTGTGCATCCGTTAAGCCACACTCCGATGCGCGAACTTCGCGAACTGCTCGTGCTCGCAAACATAATCGCGCCGAGCGCAACCGCGATCACACCAACGCTCAGGAATCGCAAACGAACGCCGGCAAAGAAAAGGCACGCAAAAACGATGAGCAGCATGATGGATGCTGTGCCTAAGTCGTTTCCGATGAGCACGAAGCCAATCGCAGCACCGGCGACCGGTCCCACCGGAAGAAGTACCTGTTTCCAGTCCGCGAGTTGATCTTGCTTGGTTGAGAGAACCCACGCGACCCACACGATCACAGCGACTTTGACGAACTCCGATGGCTGCGCGCTGAAAGATCCGATCTGAATCCAGTTCTGGTTTCCGCCGTAACCCCAACCAATTCCCGGAACGAATACAAGGAGCTGAAGGACGCCACCCAGAATCAGCCCTGGAAGCGCCCAGCGCTTCCAGAATCGTACAGGCGCGCGAGATGCAAGGAGCATGAGGGGAATGCCGATGAGGGCGAATGCGGTCTGCCGCAGAAAACTACCGAAGAACCCCTTGTCGGCCGCATAAGACTCCACCGACGATGATGAGAGCACCATCACAAGTCCAAAAATGACCAAAAAGAGAGTTGTGCCAAGTAGCAAGAAGAAGTCGCTCGACTGGGCCGAGAAGATCTTCTTCACGGGAACCCGCGCAGCAACCGGCTTCGATGAAACCGGGGGTGCGGCAGGGTGAGGGCGAGGCTGCGGTGCGGAGTTAGTCGGCCGCTGTGGTCGCTGAGGAGGCGCCATCGTCGTTTTCTCCTACCCGTTCCAACACTGCAGCTGCGAACTTGTCTCCACGATCCGAATAACTACTGAACTGATCCATGGATGCCGCTGCCGGCGCCAATAAGACTGTGTCACCATCTGCAGCGATCCCATGAGCTATCTCAACAGCGCGCGGCATCACGTGCTCAGTGTCAGCCGCGTCAACCTCGAAGACTGGAATCTGGGGCGCGTGTCGCTCGAATGCGGCCCGAATTGCCAGCCTCTCGCTACCAATAACGATGGCAGCCTTGAGCCTGTCCGCGTGCTTCTCAACGAGAGGTGCGACATCGACACCTTTCAAGAGTCCGCCAAGTATCCAGACCACGGGATCGGCGGCAGAAAGCGAAGCGCTCGCAGCGTGGGAGTTAGTTGCCTTCGAATCATTGATCCAGCGCACTCCCCCACTCACGATGACGACCTGATTGCGGTGGGCATCAATTTCGAAACTCGCGACTCCTGCGCGAAGTGCTTCTACGGTGACTCCTGCCGCCCGCACGAGCGCACTCGCTGCCAAGATATTGGCGACCATGTGCGGTGCGGCAAAGTTGCGCTGCTGCAGTTCGTCGAGCGTAAAGAGTTCGAGCGCCGAGTTATGGCGATCTTCTCCGAACGCACGGTCCGCGAGAATGTCACTCACGATGCCAAAATCGCTGGGACCCGGCGTATCAAGCCCAAAGCCAATTGCTCGACATCCCTCGATCACGTCGGCCTCTTCGACCATCGTTTGAGTCTCGGAGACTGCCCTGTTGTACACGGCGGCGATTTTTGTATTGGCGTAGACCGTACCTTTTGCTTGTGCGTACGCGTCTCGCGAGCCGTGCCAGTCCAGATGATCATCGGCGAAATTGAGGCACACGCTTGCCAGCGGTGAGATCGCGCCGGCGCCATCACGCGGCATACCGTGCAGCTGGAAGCTCGAGAGTTCCACAACGAGAAAATCAAAGCCATCGGGGTATCTGATCGCATCGAGAACGGGGATCCCGATGTTGCCCACAGCGCCCGCACGGTAGCCCGCCGTGCTCAGAATGTGCGCCGTCAATTGCGCCGTTGTCGTCTTGCCGTTGGTGCCCGTGATCGCGATCCATTCGGCAGGCGTGCCTGTCTTATCGCGCAGTCTCCAAGCGAGTTCGATCTCCGTCCACATCGCGACGCTGTTCGCGCGGCACCACTCCACGAGCGGGTGATCGAGCGGGTATCCCGGAGAAACAATCACGACATCTGGCTCGTGCTCCTGCAGTGCCGAAACTTGGCTTTCTGGCACACCGCCTAGCGCAAGTGTGGCTCCAATAACCTGAGCCATCTCGACGCGGTTGGCGGATGCGGAATCCGCGATCACAAGCACGTCAGTCTTCAATTCTGAAAGAGTGTCGGCCGCGGAGAATCCAGTCGCGCCGAGTCCGAGAACCGCGATGCGGAGCTCGCTCCATGCCGCGTTCCAACTGGTGAATGAAGTGAGATCACGCACAACTACTGGTTAATCCATTCGAGATAGAAGGTTCCGACTCCAGCCGCCACGAAGAGTGCTGCGATGAGCCAGAAGCGCACCACAACCGTGACTTCCGCCCATCCTTTGAGTTCAAAATGATGGTGCAGCGGGCTCATGAGGAAGATGCGTTTACCGCCGGTGATTTTGAAGTACGCCCGTTGAAGGATCACCGAGCCGGTAACGATGAGGAACAGGCCACCGATGAGGACAAGCAGCAGTTCGGTGCGGCTCATAATCGCTAGAGCAGCAAGAGCGCCACCGAGGCCGAGTGAACCGGTGTCACCCATGAAAACTTGTGCGGGGGACGTGTTCCACCAGAGGAAGCCAATCAAGGCGCCCGCGATTGCAGCCGCGATGATGGCGAGGTCCAGTGGGTCACGCACTTCGTAGCACTTGTACAGCACTTCACGGTCGATGCTCGGGTTGCCGCAGGATTGATTGTTCTGCCAAAAACCGATCACGATGTACGACGAAATAGCGAAGATAGCGGATCCTGTAGCGAGACCATCAAGGCCATCCGCGACGTTCACTCCGTTTGAGGTGCTCACGATAATTAGAGTCACCCAGATGGCGAACAAAATAGCACCAGCGACGACACCGAAAGTCGCCAGATCAAGCCAAGAAATATCGCGAATACCCGAGATCATTGATGATGCGGGCGTCAATCCACCAGGATCGGGAAAATTGAGAGCGAGAGCTGCAAAGCCCGCAGCAATGATGACCTGACCAGCAATCTTCGACCAGCCACCGAGGCCGAGACTGCGCTGTTTGCGCGTCTTCATGAAATCATCAATGAATCCGATCAGACCGAGACCAACCATGAGGTAGATCACGAGGAGACCCGACAGAGTCACCGGTTCGCCGGCAACCCAGTGGCCGACGAAATAACCGATGGTCGATCCGAGGATGAATACGATTCCGCCCATGGTCGGTGTGCCGCGCTTGGTGTGGTGGCTCTCGGGGCCATCGTCGCGAATGAACTGCCCCCACTTCAGGCGGACAAATAGCTTGATGAAGAGCGGGGTCAGGAGCAGCGTAAAGACGAGAGAGAATGCGGCCGCGATAAGCAGTGCGATCATGCGTTCACCCCGGCAATCCGGTCACCCAGGTGTCGCAGGCCAGCAGAGTTCGACGATTTCACCAACACAACATCGCCTTCTCGCAGTTCTTCACGCAGCACAGCGTATGCCTCTTCGACGCTATCGACGAGGACCGACTCTCCATCCCAGGAACCTTCGAGTCCTGCAGCATTATGGATGTGGCGAGCCGCGTGACCCACGACGATCAACTTCTGAACATTCAGCCGCACAATAAGGCGGCCAATTCTGTCGTGCTCCTCGTTTGCATAATCGCCGAGTTCAGCGATCTCACCGAGCACAGCAACTGAGCGATTCTGCGGTCCGACTACCTGCACGAGTGTCTTAAGCGCGGCCGCCATTGAATCGGGACTCGCGTTATAAGCATCGTTGATCACTGTGATCCCGCCGGGAGCTTCTAAGAGTTCCATTCGCCACCGTTCAGCGCGCTCGATCGACTCAAGCGCAGCAACCGAAGTACTAGGCGAGATGCCGAGTGCTCGCGCTGCCGTGATGGCCGCGAGAGCGTTCGTGACGTGATGTTCGCCCAAAATGCGCAATTGAACGGGAATCACCGCATCGCCGATATGAAGATCGAACGAGGTGCCCTTTGCTGTGGCTTGGATGTCATCGGCCCAGACATGGGCGGTCGAGTCGAGACCGAAGAAGGCCACTTTCGCCTCCGTCTGCTGCGCCATAACTTTGACGCGACCGTCGTCGCTATTCAATACGGCAGTCGCGGTCGAAGGCAGGCTAGAGACCATTTCGGACTTCGCTCTGGCCGTTACTGCGGCATCCCCGAACTTTCCAATATGCGCCAGCCCAACCATGAGCACGATCCCCACGTCGGGCATCACGACAGATTGCAAGCGGGCGATGTCTCCAATGCCGTCTGCACCCATCTCAACTACCAAGAATTTAGTGGCATCAGAGACCTGCAACATTGTGATGGGAGCACCAACATCGTTGTTGAAAGACCCCTGCGGCGCGACCGTTTCTCCCACACTCTGCAAGATCGAGCGAAGCATGTTCTTCGTCGTCGTCTTGCCGTTGGAGCCCGTAACGGCGACGACTTTGAGCTCACCCTTGCCTCTTACCGCAGCAACCACGAAGCGAGCGAGTGCCTGAAGAGCGGCAACACCGTCGTGCACAATAATTTGAGTAACGTCGAGGTCAAGCGGGCGCTCGGCAATCACAAGTGCCGCGCCGTTTTCGAGGGCTTTCGCTGCGAACAAATGCCCGTCGGTCGTTTCTCCGCGGAGGGCGAAAAAAATTGATCCCGGGGTGTTAAGGCGCGAATCCGTCTGCACGCTGCTCGCCGAGAGTCGCCGCTGGCTATCACTGCCGTCACTCAACTGCCCGCCCATGGCGGTGGCAATTTCGGCAAGACTCAGTTCGATCACGTCATGTGCTCCAGGGTTGATGTACGCGGGGAACTCACCAACGTAACGGCAAATCGGGGCCCGAGGTGCTTGACGGGGTCACGCGGTAAGTGGTGAGCGTTTGGGCCATGATGTCGCGGAATGTCGAGGCAATGGCGCCGGAATATATGCTATCTGGGATGCCCGCCGTTGCGATCACAATGTACTCAGGGTCATCTGCAGGGGCGAGGCCAGCGTAGGAAATAACAACGTTTCCGCCGTAGGAACCATTCTCTGCTACTTGAGCAGTACCGCTCTTGACAGCAACCCGGTACCCGGGGATTGCAAGGTTGGGAGCCGAACCGCTCGAGCTGTAGACCATCTCCATCATCTGCAAAGTCTGCTCTGCAGCCGCCTCGGAGATAACGCGAGTTCCCTCGGTCGACGGAATGTCCGTGACCGTGCCATCGGGCCGTGTGCAACTCTCGACGAGCACGGGAGGCAAACGCACGCCCCCGTTGCCCAGCGCCTGATAGGCACTCGCCATCTGAATGGATGTCGTGCTGAGCCCCTGTCCAAACTGAACCGCGTAGTTGGTACGCGCGTCCCAGTCTGCAGCGTCGTAGAGTGTTCCGCTCGATTCACCGTTGAAGCCTATGCCCGTTGCTTGACCGAGGCCGAACTTCGCGAGGTAGTCGTGACGCGAAGCGGCATCCAAAAGATCGGTATATTGCGCGATCGCGGTGTTAGACGACTCGACGAGTGCACCGGCAAGTGTGAGGCGCTGGTCTTCGTGATAGAAGGAGTCGCTAATGATTCCACCGCCGTTGGCGAGCTCGAGAGCGTAGGGCGAAACCACCTGTGTGCGCTGATTAGCGACACCTGCATCGATGAGCGATGCTGCCGTCAGCGCCTTAACCGTGGAGCCCGGCTCATAAGGAGTGCTGAACGCACGGGAGCCAAGCGCACCACGATCTGCAAGGTTCACATTATTGGGGTCGACTGTGGGCCAATCGCTTACTGCGAGTAGATGAGCGTCACTAACGCGCATAACGACACCGGTTGCCCACGTGGCACCAAGAGATTCAGCGGTCTGCGCCATTCGCTGCTGCACGTAAAATTGCAGATCACGGTCGATTGAAAGAGCGATCGTGCCGCCGTCGTCGGGAGAAAGTGTCTCCACCGCGCTGCCGGGAAGAGCAACGCCGTCTTCACCCCGTGCGTAACTCGCTTCCACGTCAGTGCCCGCAAGGCATTCGTCGGCAGTAAGTTCTACGCCAGCCTGCGGTCCATCGGTTCCAATAAAACCCACAAGGTTCCCGGCGATTTCACCGTTGGGATACGTTCGCTCGGGGTTGAGCTCGTAGTAGAGCCAAGAAATATCGAGATCATCGACGGCTTGATACTGCTCAAGCGTGATGCTCTTCGCGAGGTACTCAAAGTCAGACTCTGGGTTCTCAAGAATCATCGTGAGCATCTGATTGGGATCTCCACCGATAATTTCGGTGATTTTTTTGAGATCTTCAAGCACCACAACGGATGCGTCCTTACGCAAGAGCGTAACGCGGGGAGAAATCACAATGTCGAACCGTTCGACGCTGTCGGCAAGAACCGCGCCGCGAGTGTCAACGATGTCTCCGCGGGTGCCATGCGTAACTCTCGTCAAGGTGCGTTTGGTGTCGGCCTCGGCGTTCAAGGCTTCCGCCTGCACAATTTGCAGGTCGACCAAGCGCACCATGAACACGGCGGTCAAGACGGCAATAGTGAGAACGACAAACGACACTCGAGCGCGAGTTGAGCGTGCTTTCATCGGTCCTCCCCCAGAGGGTTCGCCTCAATCATCGCGTGACTGGTGCAGGAATTGCGTTATTGGAAGGCTCTGGCGCGGCGGTCCCTGCCGTCGCCGCGGCTCCACCGGGGGTCGCGGCCACCGGAGACTTCGCCGCTGTTGCCGCGGCAGCCGCCGATTCGGCGCTGACAAGAGGAATCCCAGAGAGAAGGGTGTTGCCGACAAGCCCACAGCTCCCGCCACAACCTGTGGGGTCAGCACTTCCTGGTAGACGGAACACTGATCCATCCGTGATGTCTAGCGAGTACGGCGTTGCATTCGGGACCATACCTAAACCGGCAGCTTGCGCAGCGAGGTTTTGCGATGATGACTGCAACGAAAGTGACTCGAGGAGACTCTGCTCGGTACGCATGAGCACCTTCTGCTCGTACTGCAACGAATCAATCTGGTAGGCACCCTGCGTAACGACGATGCTCAGCAACAGTTGTGCAGCAAGAATGACGAAGAAGCTCGCGACCGTAACCACTGCGTAAAGCATGCGAGGCCGCGCCTTACGCTGAGCTCGCGTTGTAACAATCTCAATATGAGCCGGTCGCTCCGATGGGCGGCGTAGAGGTTGTGGCTGCGCATAGGCGAGATTGGTGCTCATGTGGTGACTCGCATTCGTTCAATCGCTCGCAGTCGTACGGGCTTTGCTCGGGGATTAAGGTCTTGTTCTGCTTCGCCTGCCTGCTCTGAACCACGAACGAGGAGCTTGAGCTCCGGCTTGTGCTCGGGAAGCTCGACAGGCAGCCCGGCGGGAGCAGTAGAGCGCGAGCGACGCTGCAATTCGCGCTTCACGATGCGGTCTTCGAGCGACTGATAGGCCAATACGACCATCCGGCCACCCAAAGCCAATGAGTTGATCGCGGCAGGAATAGCACGCTCAAGAACTGAGAGCTCCTGATTGACCTCAATACGAAGTGCTTGGAACACTCTTTTAGCGGGGTGTCCAGCACGCTGGGCTGCGGCTGGTGTAGCAGCGATGATCAACTCGACCAGTTGAGCGGAAGTTGTCAGCGGTTGCTTCTCGCGGAATTGAACTATGCGGCTAGCGAAACGTGGAGCGAGCTTTTCATCTCCGTACGCGTAAAAAATACGGCGAAGTTCGAGCTCGCTATAGGTCGCGAGGATGTGCTCTGCCGTCACCGGCGTCGAGGCATCCATTCTCATATCTAGCGGAGCGTCCTGAGAATAGGAGAAGCCCCGCTCAACACGGTCGAGCTGAAGTGACGAGACTCCGAGATCGAAGAAAATGCCCTCGACTGCCGGGATTCCCAGCGAAGCGAGTGCCTGCGGAATCTCGTCGTAGACAGCATGAACAAAGTGCGTGCGGCTAGCGAAAGGCTCAAGCCGACGTCGAGCGATAGCAAGAGCGTCCTCGTCTCTATCAACCCCCACAAGCGTGAGGTCCGGGAAACGCTGGAGGAAAGCCTCCGCGTGGCCGGCCATTCCGAGAGTTCCGTCGACGAGAACGGCTCCGGGAGCGCTCAGCGCGGGCGCAAGCAACTCGATGGAACGTTCTAGGAGTACTGGGGTGTGGATGGTGTTGTCAGCCATGGCGTATGGGCCTAGTTCTTGGAGGCTGATCCCCATCCGATGCGACCTGATATCGGGGAAGAAAATCAGGGCGTTCGGCTGGGAGTCAGCGTCGAAGAGCTAGAAGAGTCCCGGAATCACCTCCTCGGTGGTGTTGACGAAATCGGCTTCAGTGGCCTCGTAGTAGTTGTTCCAGGCCTCGGTGTCCCAGATTTCAGCGCGGTTACCCGCTCCGATAACAGTCAGATCGCGACCGAGCCCGGCGTACTCACGCAGACCAGCAGGAATTGTGACCCGATGCTGCTTGTCAGGCGTTTCTTGGTTCGCGCCGGAGAGAAAGAGTCGCAAGAAGTCGCGCCCCTGCTTGCTCGTGACCGGTGCCTTGCGAATTGCTTCATGCATCACTTCGAATTCGCGCTGACTGAACACGTAGAGGCAACGTTCCTGACCTCGAGTAACGACAACACCGGATGCAAGTTCCTCGCGAAACTTCGCCGGCAGGATAATGCGTCCCTTGTCGTCGAGCTTGGGGGCGTAGGTGCCAAGAAACACGGCGCCCTCCCCTCAATCTCCGGCCCGGATTCTGGTTGCCTCCACTTTACTCCACTTTCAACCACATATCTAAGGTTTTTGGGCAATATTCGGAAAAGATGCAGATTGAACCCAATAAATTACTGGAGTTTCACGGTGGAGGAGAATGGAGTGAGTGACCCCGAAAAACAGCAAGCGCCATAGTTCCGGGCACAAAAAAAGGACCAGCCCGAAGGCTGGTCCTTGAAAGTGGAGAGAGTGTTGCGCTAGCCGCGACCGTTCTGGCGGCGGTCCCAACGCTCGTTGATGGTGTCCATGAAAGAGGAACCACGCTTGGCCCTCGGCCTCGAAGAAGAGGATGGGGAATCAGTAGCGCTCTCAGAGCTACCAGGGCGAGGAGGCGAAACGAAGAGCAACACTCCCGCAAACATGACCACGAAACCCAACACCCCAACAAGTGGCTGCTGAATGATGACGCCAGTGAGGAGCGCGATGATTCCGGCAACTCCAACAAGCACGCCAATTACCATCATTCGATAGTTTGGCTTGCCCTTGCGAGCGCTGACTGCACTAACGAAATCGGCATCGTTTTGATAGAGACTGCGCTCCATCTCATCGAGGGCCCGCTGCTCTTGCTCTGAAAGCGGCATTCCGTTCCCCTCTCTCTGGGATTTACGGCTAGGTCTCTATAGTACGCCCCGATCCACTAGGTAGGCTAGACGGGTGCCTGAGAGTAACCAGTTAGTTGACCTTGTCCAGCTAAAGATCGATGAGTTTCTGAACGAGAAGCACAACGAGCTTCGAGCAATCGCTCCCGAATTGACCGCTCTCACCGACGTGGGAGGCTCGCTTCTCGCCGGAGGCAAGCGTTTTCGAGCCCTTTTTTGCTACTGGGGTTGGCAAGCCGTCGCTGGACTCGCTTCGCCTCAAGACCCCTTCGCGGATGACACAGAGAGCCACGACCTCACTGGCGTGTTGCTCTCCGCTTCGGCCCTCGAGCTGTTCCACGCCGCGGCACTGGTCCACGACGACATTATGGATCGCTCCGACACTCGTCGCGGGGCACCCTCTGCTCACCGACGTTTCGAATCAATGCATCTCGATGGGGGCTGGAGTGGCAACGCGGAGGCATACGGCGAAGCATCCGCCTTGCTCCTTGGAGATCTGCTTCTGGGATGGAGCGACGAATTACTTGGCCGGGGCCTAGCGACCCTCCCCCGCCCCTCCGCTCTCGCGGCTCGCAAAGAATTCATGACCATGCGCACTGAAGTCATGGCCGGCCAATTCTTGGACATTCATGATGAGAGCGCATGGGCAAGTTATCCAGAGTCCGAGGCACTCGACCGCGCACAAAGAGTGCTCATTTATAAGTCCGCTAAGTACAGCGTCGAAGCTCCGCTTGCTCTCGGAGCGAGCTTAGGTGCGGGCACTGAGGCTCAACTGTCATCATTACGGGCCTTTGGATTGCCACTGGGCGTGGCGTTCCAGTTAAGAGATGATGTTCTCGGAGTTTTCGGTGATCCTGAAGTGACAGGAAAACCCGCAGGTGATGACCTCCGTGAAGGTAAGCGCACCGCGATCATCGCGATTGCCCGGCAGAAACTATCAACGAGCGCCAATTCAATTCTTGACGAGCTTCTCGGCGATCCGGACCTCAGCGACGAGCAAGTCAACATGATTCGTTCAACGCTCACGGAATCCGGCGCAGTCGACCAAGTTGAGAGAGTCATCTCTCGCAATCTCGAACGCGCCTGCGAAGCAATCGAGAGCGCGAACCTTGCACCGACCGCCCGAGCGCAACTACTCCAACTCGCCACTGCGGCAACGACACGGTCGCACTAAAGCGGCGCTCAGTTCTCAATGAACCGCTCGAATCCCACAAGTGCGCTTGCTCAGACGCCCGAGCTTAAGCCGGGAATCTAGAAACCGAGCGCCTGCGCTACGCGGCGGACTTCAGCTTTTCGCCCGGCACGAAGTGCTTCAACTGGAGCAACACCCAAGCTGGGTTCGCTCGAGAGCAGCCAGGTCATCGACTCGTCCGCGGAAAAACCAGCATCAGAAAGCACCACGACCGTTCCCTTGAGTTCGCGAAGCGGAGCACCGTCCACAATGAAAACGTCGGGAACCTGCCAGACGCCGTCGATTCTGCGCGCGAGAAGGGCACCTTCCTCAATGAGGCGGCGCACTTGGCTCACCTTGAGCCCAAGGAGCTCAGTGAGGTCCGGAAGAGTAAGCCAGTTGATAGCGGGTGTTTCAGTCACATGTTAAGAGTGCCACGTCATCACGCTAAAACCTGACAGTTCGCACGGCTTACGGAGAATATTCAGTAGTCAACTCAGATAACACCAGTCACATTAGCCACTACTGCCACAATGGTTGACAGTAGATTGCTTCTGTGACAGCGTTGGAGCGCTGATCTCAGCGATCACATACACCTTCTCGGGGCCGGGAGCAGGAAGAACGACATGACACATTTCACGATGGAAGACACCGACAACGTGGCAGCGAGCGTTTTTGCCGGACTAGTGCCCGCAGCATCGCCGCTTGCTAACGATCGGGCTCGGCGGGTTGCACAGCAGCGAGCTCGCGTAAACCGCAGCGTCATGAACACAGTTCCTGTCTTGCTCGTGGGATCACTCGCTGCGGCCACTTTCAACCTGACCGGTCCTGTTGAGCCCGTCAATGCAAAAACACCTGACGACCCTCGCTTGTCTGCCGAACGCTCGAACAAGCCGACAACAATCACAACCACCGCCGTAAGCGAGGCCTCCACTTCGATCATCGGCCCAGCGCCAACGAGCTACCGCGTTGTAGAAGGTGACACTGTAAGCGACATTGCGGCACGCTATGGGCTCTCTACGGCCTCCGTGCTCGCCCTGAACGGGCTGAGCTGGTCGTCGACGATTTTCCCCGGTCAACAGCTGAAGCTCACCAAGGGCACCGTGGAAACGCTCCCTAGCGTCAACCACATCAAGACCACTAACGGCCAGTACACCATCGTCGCCGGCGACACCGTCAGCGGTATCGCCCACAAATTCGGCGTGTCGACCATCTCTGTGATGTCGGCAAACGGCCTGGGCTGGTCGAGCATTATCTACCCCGGCCAAACAATCATCATTCCGGGAAATCTCAGCTCTCCTACACAGGAAACTGAAGAGTACGATTTCACCCTCGACGAAGACTTCAAAGACACTGCGTCTTCATCGGAGTCGCTGCCTACTGAGAACGACAACACTTCAGTGGACACGGAAGCCCCGGCCCCAGAGAACTCCCCCGTCGAGGCGGAGGTTGAAACGACGGTTGAGGAAGCTGCGCCTGAGCCGGCTCCCGCTCCCTCATCGGGAAGCACCTATGTTGTCGTCTCAGGCGACACGATTTCGGCGATCGCAGCTCGAGTTGGCATTTCTACTCAAGCGCTGCTCGATGCCAACGGGCTCAGCGCCTCAAGCATGATCTACGTCGGTGACAAGCTGACGGTGCCATCGTCGAACTCAGTTCCCGCGAGCACTGGCGGAAGCGTGACGTACTTGAACGCGGAGATGCGTGCAAACGCTCAAGTTATCGTGCAGGTCGGTCGCGAGCTTGGAGTATCTGATTACGGCATCACGATTGCTCTCGCTACCGCAATGCAAGAGTCGAGCCTTCGGAATCTCAACTGGGGCGACCGCGATTCGGTAGGTCTTTTCCAGCAGCGCCCCAGTTCGGGCTGGGGTACTGTCAGCCAGCTCACCACCCCTTCACATGCAGCGCGGTTGTTCTATGGCGGTCCTAGCAACCCCAACAAGGGCATGACCCGGGGATTGCTGGATATTTCAGGGTGGCAGAACATGAGCTTGACCCGAGCGGCACAGGCAGTTCAAATCTCAGGACACCCCGATGCGTACGCAAAGTGGGAAACTTCCGCTCGATCATGGCTGCAAGAGCTGAGCTAAGCGCCAGAACAGCCGTGTCTAGCGGCACTCTCGAAGCTCCGAACTTTAGACTCTCAGAGTGAATGCGAACTCTACTGATCCGATGATCGGCCGTCTGCTCGACGGTCGCTATCAGATTCGTTCGCGTATCGCGCGCGGCGGAATGGCAACCGTCTATCTCGCGACCGACCTGCGCCTCGAGCGCAAAGTCGCTATCAAGGTTATGCACGGTCACCTTGCCGACGACAGCAAGTTCAAGGAACGCTTCGTGCAAGAAGCGCGTTCCTCAGCTCGCCTTGCCCACCCCAACGTGGTCAACGTCTTCGACCAAGGCCAAGACAGCGACATGGCCTACCTCGTCATGGAGTATCTCCCCGGGATCACGCTGCGCGATCTTCTTCAGGAACATCGCATTCTCACCACAGAGCAAACGCTCGACATCATGGAGGCGGTACTCGCGGGCCTCGCCGCTGCCCATAAAGCCGGCATTGTTCACCGTGACCTCAAACCCGAAAATGTGTTGCTAGCCGACGACGGCCGCATCAAGATAGGCGATTTCGGACTCGCGAGGGCGGCCAGCGCCAATACTGCGACAGGCGCAGCGCTTCTCGGCACAATCGCGTATCTCTCCCCCGAACTCGTAACCCGAGGACTCGCTGACACCCGCAGTGATATCTATGCCGTCGGCATCATGATGTACGAGATGTTGGTGGGCGAACAGCCCTTTAAGGGCGAACAGCCCATGCAGATCGCGTACCAACATGCGAACGAAGTGGTGCCGAGCCCGAGTTCCGCCAATCATCTTGTGCCCGCCGAACTCGACGACCTCGTACTCTGGGCAACGGCTCGCGAACCGGACGATCGTCCCAAAGACGCTCGCGCGCTGCTCGACCAGCTCTATCAAACGCACAGCTCGCTCATGACTGCCCTGCCGCCAACGGCATCCACTGCGGTACAACGCACGATGGTGCTTCCAAGCGCACCCGCACCGGAACCACAGAACTCGACGGCAGACACGCAAGTATTTGGCGCAGAGCTTCAGCAGGTCGCTGCTCCGGCGCCCACCCAGGTTTCTGAAAACACCACAACGCTCTCCACGAGAGCGAGCAAGCGTAAGTCACGTGGGTGGTGGCTCATTGCGCTCATCGTTCTCCTTGTCGGCGCTGCCGTCAGCGCGGGCTGGTACTTCGGTGCCGGGCCGGGCTCTCAAGTCACCATCCCCGAGAGCATCAAGAGTGCAACGCCGGAAGAAGCTCACGCAATGCTGGAAGAGCTAGGGCTTGTGGTGAGCGACGAGCTTGGCGAGACGTATGACCCCGTCGTTGCGGTTGATTTGGTGGCGAATTCCACGCCCGAAATTGGTACTGCCGTGCCCAACGGATCGACAGTTCAATTGCTCGTTTCTCAAGGCCCGCGCCCTATCGCCGTACCCAGCTTTGTCGGAATGACAGAAGAAGAAGCTCGTGCAGCTATCAGCGCTGCTCCCTTTACGCTTGTTGAACCGATCATTAGACAGTTCAGCAGCGACATTGCGACAGGCCTCGTCATTGACGTTCTTGGTGCAGATGATGAATCAATCGTGGGCGCCGAGACTTACGGCGAGCTTCAGAACGTTACGCTCGTCATATCGACAGGGCCCCTCCCCGATGTCGCGTGCTCGACGGTCGACGAAGCAACCCAGATCTTGGCTGGGGTAGACCTCAATGTTCAGCTTGGGATCGAAGTCTTCAGCGATTGCGAAAAAGGTACCGTCGTCGCAATAGATCCTGAAGAGAATGCTGATGGGGTTGCTCGCACCGTTCGCGAAGGCGACACAGTAACCCTCATCACGTCACGAGGCCCGGACCTCGTACAGGTACCCGACGTGTCTGGTGACACTATCAATGCGGCTATCTCCGAGCTCGAGGCCCTCGACTTCATCGTTAACGTCGAAACAGACCTCCCTCAAGGATTCTGGGGATCAGGCCTCGCCATCGTTTCCGGCACGGATCCCTCGGCCGGAGAATCGATCAAACGCGGCTCAGAAGTTACCGTTTACGGGCCACAGATCTAACCCGAACTCGCGGAACGCTGAGGTCCACGCGCGCAAAACGCCCGCCAGCCGGATGCCTCTCAAGGCAGTCGACTGGCGGGCGTTTCTGGTCGCTAGAAAGCGCGAAGCTCCTCGGCTACGAGAAACGCGAGTTCGAGGGACTGCATGTGGTTTAGACGTGGGTCGCAGAGAGACTCGTAACGAGTCGCGAGCGTCGCCTCATCAATTTGCTCGGAGCCGCCCAGGCATTCGGTGACATCGTCGCCGGTGAGCTCGATGTGGATACCACCAGGGTAGGTTCCCGCTGCCCGGTGTGCTTCAAAGAATCCCTTGACTTCATCCACAACATCGTCAAAGCGGCGAGTCTTGTAACCCGTGGGTGTCGTAAGACCGTTTCCGTGCATGGGGTCAGTAACCCACAGTGGCGTGGCATCCATGCTCTTGATCGCTTCGAGTAGAGGCGGCAGAGCATCGCGCACCTTGCCTGCACCCATACGGGTAATGAACGTCAGTCGACCAGGTTCACGCTCGGGGTCAAGCTTGTCGATGAGCTGCTTCATCGTCTCAGGCGTGGTGGTTGGACCGAGCTTAACGCCGATCGGGTTGCGTAGTCTCGAGAAGTAATCGATGTGGGCACCGTCAAGGTCACGAGTGCGCTCACCGATCCACAGGAAGTGAGCACTCGTGTTGTACGGAGTACCTGTACGAGAGTCAATACGCGTCATCGGACGCTCGTAGTCCATCAGTAAGCCTTCGTGGCTGGCGTAAAACTCGGTGCGCTTGAGTTCATCGAAGTCGGCGCCGGCCGCCTCCATGAAACGCACCGCCTTGTCGATCTCCTTTGCGAGGCTCTCATACTGGCGGTTCGCCGGGTTAGCAGCGAAGCCCTTGTTCCATGAGTGAACTTGGCGAAGATCAGCGAAGCCACCCTGCGTGAACGCGCGAATAAGGTTCAACGTCGAGGCGGCCGTGTGGTAGCCCTCGACAAGACGTGCAGGATCCGCCGTGCGCGATTCCGGCGTGAAATCGTAACCGTTGACGATATCGCCCCGGTATGCGGGCAGTGTGACATCACCACGCGTCTCCGAGTCGCTCGAACGCGGCTTGGCGAATTGACCAGCCATGCGCCCCATCTTGACGATTGGCTTGGACGCGCCATAAGTCAAAACGACGGCCATCTGCAGAATCGTCTTGACGCGATCGCTGATTTGCTGAGCAGTCGCACCGGCAAACGTCTCTGCGCAATCGCCCCCTTGCAACAGGAAAGCATCGCCCTGGGCGGCGCGCGCGAGTCGCGCGCGGAGACGATCGACTTCGCCAGCAAACACGAGCGGCGGCAGTGACGCGATCTTGCTGGATGCCTCACCAACCGCGTCGGCATCCGGCCACTGAGGTTGCTGCTTGATAGGGAGGGTGCGCCAGTTGTCTAGACCGGCAATCACGGCGGGATCAGCGAGCACGACTGGTTCTGACGGGTCGACCACGAGGAGTTTCCTTCATACATTTACTGCGAAAATGGCTGGGTTTGTGACCCACTAAGAGCCTACCGGCACCGCGGCGCCTCAATGACACCGTTACGACAAGCTGATGGCCTAAGTTGGGCGAGGGAACGAGCTAGCGACGAGCAGCGCCGCGGTCCTTGACCGAGGTGGCGTACACATCGACATACTCTTGACCGCTAATGCGGTTGAGCTCATACATGATCTCGTCGGTGATGGAACGAAGAATAAAGCGATCGCCTTCCATACCTTCAAACCGACTGAAGTCGAGGGGTTCGCCGAAAACGATACCGATGCGACCCATGCGAGGGATCTTGGTACCGATAGGCATGACCTTCTCGGTATCGATCATGGCAACGGGCACGACAGGGACTTGTCCCTCGAGGATCATTCGCGCTACGCCAGTGCGACCCCGATACATCTTTCCGTCGGGACTGCGAGTGCCCTCTGGATAGATGCCAAGAACTTCACCACGAGCGAGTACGGCGAGCCCGGTGTTGAGCGAAGCCTCGGAAGCCTTACCGCCCGAGCGATCGATCGGCAGCATGCCTGTTCCGTTGAAGAACGCCCGAGACAGCCAACCTTTGATGCCTCGACCAGTGAAATAGTCGCTCTTGGCGAGAAAGAAAATACGGCGATCCATAACCAGCGGCAAGAAGACCGAATCGATGAACGATAAGTGATTACTGGCCAAGATAACGCCACCGGTGCGAGGAATATTCTCCAAACCGGATACCCATGGACGAAAGACGGTCTTCAAGATAGGACCGGCAACCAAATTCTTCATAAACCAATAGAACATGGCACCTCTTCTCCTCGTCGCGGGAATACCCACTCTAGCGTCCGCCGTGATGCACCCCACAAACGGGTGCACATTTTCATACGTGCCCACTGTTTACATGGTTTGTCGACAACGACCTCGCTAGAGTGGAGTAGACCACCTTACCGGTGCCAAAGGAGTTGCCGTGAAACAGTTTGATGTACCAGCCCTTGTTGAGGCTGACCCGGAAGCAAACGCTACCGATCTCTTGATAGATCGCGTTGCGGCCACGCCCAATAGCGCGTTGTTCTCGCTACCTACAGCCAATGGCGGCTGGAGCGATGTGACGTCGTCGGAGTTCCTGACCCAAGTCAAGGACCTCGCTAAGGGCCTTGTCGCCGCGGGCATTGAGCCAGGAGACAAAATCGGTCTGATGTGCAAGACCCGATACGAGTGGACGCTGATCGACTTCGCCACGTGGTTTGCCGGAGCAGTACTCGTTCCCATCTACGAGACGAGTTCGCCGAGCCAGATCCATTGGAACATTACGGACTCTGGCGCAACAGCGATGATCACAGAGACACCGGATCACTTCGCGCGCTTCGATGAAATCCACGCAGACGTTCCCGCCATCTCGAACGTGTGGCAAATAGATCTTGGCGACCTCGACAAGCTAGCGAAGTCAGGCAGCGACGTTAGCGACGACGAAATTGAACGTCGACGCAATCTCGCCAAGGGCTCAGACCTCGCTACCCTCATTTACACTTCCGGTACCACAGGGAAGCCCAAGGGCTGCATCATCACCCACTCCAACTTTGTGGAGTTGTGCCGCAATTCACAAAAGGCGATCCCCGAAGTCGTCAACCCCGATTCGAGCACCCTGCTGTTCATCACGACAGCACACATTTTCGCTCGCTTTATCTCAATCCTGTGCATCCACGGGGGTGTTAGGGTCGGCCACCAGCCAGACACCAAGCTGCTGTTGCCATCGATGGCATCATTCAAACCGACCTTCCTCTTGGCGGTGCCACGAGTCTTCGAAAAGGTCTACAACTCGTCAGAGCAAAAGGCAGAAGCTGGCGGCAAGGGCAAGATCTTCCGCAAAGCAGCGGATGTCGCGATCGCTCATTCCAAAGCGGTGGATGCCGGACACGTGCCTCTAGGACTCAAGATCCAGTTCGCCGTCTTCGACCGACTCGTGCTCTCCAAAATTCGTACGGCACTTGGCGGTCGCGTGAAGTACGCCGTTTCTGGTTCCGCACCGCTCGGGCTGCGTCTTGGTCACTTCTACCGCAGCCTCGGCCTCACGATTCTTGAGGGCTACGGGCTCACCGAAACGACAGCACCGATTTCAGTGAACAAGCCGTCGAACTTCAAAATTGGCAAGGTCGGTCCCCCGCTGCCCGGAGTCTCAGTTCGCATTGCTGAGGATGGTGAGATTCAAGCCAAGGGTGTGTGTGTTTTCGATGGCTACTGGAACAATCAGGCCGCCACAGATGAAGTGTTCGAAGACGGCTGGTTCAAGACCGGAGACATCGGCAAAATCGACGAAGAAGGCTATCTCGAGATCACCGGCCGCAAGAAGGAGATCATCGTCACAGCGGGAGGCAAGAACGTTGCTCCTGCTGCGCTTGAAGATCCCATCCGCGCGAACCCGATCATCGGGCAAGTTGTCGTAGTGGGTGAACAGCGCCCCTTCATTTCAGCACTCGTCACACTCGATGAAGAAATGCTCCCCACATGGCTCGGCAACAACGGCCTCGACGCTACGTGGACTACCGAACAGGCCGCAAAGCATCCTGCCGTGCTTGCCGAAGTGCAGCGTGCGATTGACGTTGGAAACTCTCGGGTTTCTCGCGCAGAGTCGATTCGCAAGTTCCACATACTCGACGCTGATCTGACTGAGGCAAGCGGCCACTTGACTCCGAAGCTGAGCATCAAGCGAAACGTCATTCTGGCTGATTTTGCCGATGTCATCGAGAGTCTGTATTCAAACTCCCCCGCGACCGAGGGAATCTCGCTCAAGTAGCACACTCAGAAAGCCCCCGTCATGCCTGCATGACGGGGGCTTTTTGTTAACACTTCAGTGAGTGCGTCACACAAGAACTGTCTAGTACCACGGAGCCTTACGGATAGCGCGCATCGCTTCGCGTTTTGTCTCGGCTTCAAGTCCCTCGATGTAAAGGTGGCCGTCGAGGTGATCTGTCTCATGTTGGAGAGCTTGAGCCATGAGCCCATGACCGCTGAGTTCAACAGCCTCCCCCGAAAGATCCACGCCAGTAACACGCGCAAACGGGTACCGTCGACGCAAGAAATAGAACCCAGGCACGGAGAGGCAGCCCTCATCAACTAGCTCCGGCTCCCCTGATACCTCGACAAGCACAGGGTTGATGATGTAACCGATGTCACCATCGATGTTGTAGCTGAACGCACGCAGGCCAACGCCGATCTGATTGGCAGCGAGCCCAGCACGTCCGGGAAGTTTCACGGTTTCGATAAGGTCATCAACCAGTGCCGCGGCACGCGGGTCGCCAATCACTATCGCATCGCACGCCGAACGAAGAACGGGATCGCCGAAGAGACGAATCTCACGAACAGCCATAGTGTCAGTTGATCCGAACCGCGGGAAGGCCATCCATGACTACGGCCGCGAGTTCCGTCGCGGCTGCCTTCGTTAGCTTATTGAGGTCGCGGTAATGCACAACCGAACCTGTTGCCAGACTGGGGTCGTAAGGAACGCGCACAATCTCACGAACGCGTGATTTGAAGTGAGCCTCAATCTCTTCAAGCTTCACCAAGTTTGTACCTTGAGTCGCCGTATTGATAGCTACAACCGCGTTCTTTACCAAGTCCTCATGACCGTTCGACTCGAGCCAAGTCAATGTTTCTGACGCCAAACGTGCCTCATCCACGCTGCCACCAGAGACGATAACGATTGAATCTGCGCGCTGCAGTGTCGCTCGCATGACTGAGTGGACAATTCCGGTTCCACAGTCCGTGATTGCCACGGAATAGAACCGCTCAGCCATATCTGCGACCACGTTGTAGTCGTCTTCGTCAAAGGCCTCGGAAACATGAGGGTCGGTATCAGAAGCGAGCACATCGAGTCGAGTCTCATCTCGAGACACCACGGTCTGGAATTCACTGAACGTGTGAAGGGAGTCAGCCCGCATCACAACATCGCGAACCGTCGCGCGGGTCTGCTTGTCGATTCGCTCCGCGAGCGTTCCGCGGTCGGGATTCGCATCGATCGCAATGATGCGGTCTTCGCGAGTGTCGGCCAATGCCATACCGAGCAACGCGGTGATCGTCGTCTTTCCTACTCCACCCTTGCGAGTGAGGACAGGAACGAATCGCGTGCCTCCGATGAATGTCTTAGTGACACGAGCCTCTAGCGCCTTACGCTCTCGCACCCGGTAGGAGTCCCCCAGATTAACGAGGTGAAAAGTTGCAGCGTAGATCAACTCTTGCAGGAAGCCTTCGGGCGCTGGTCGACGATTCTTCTTACCCTGATTGATCAAGCGCTCGGCCGTAAGCATCGTTGCCGTTTCTGGAGTTGCACGGACCTCAGTGCGCTGTCGCCCCCGTCGAGTGGTCGGGCGATCAGCCGGCGGCAGTTTTGGGATAACGGCAACCTCGGGCGCTGCTTCCGCAGGGATTGTCACAACTGACTCTGGTGCGAAAGCGACTGTCGTTGTCGCCATCGCGGCGGGATCGACGTCATGAGCAGTAATCGCGACGTCATCAATCGCAACGGCGGCTTCATGCTCCGGCGTCTCACGGACCGCAACAGGCAACGAGAGTGTAAAAGTTACGCTCTCGGGCTGTGGGGCCTGTTCGACTGTCGAGTCTTTCGTGTCGTGATCGGTCGACGAAGAGTGCGCGTCGTCGGACGACTGCACATCTGGTTCATTGCGCTTGGTAGTCACGTGGCGATCCCTTTCAGAAAGCAAACACACCACTTTACCGCGTTAACGAGCAAGACGTGACCGTTGCATACACAACGGTCACGTCCCTACCCTACAAAAACTGGGATGTTAGCTCGGCTCAATTTCCACAAGAAGGTCACCGGCATCCACTTGCTGAGTCTTGGGTATAGCCAAACGCTTGACTGTACCGGCAACGGAGGCAGTAATCGCCGCTTCCATTTTCATTGCCTCGATCGACGCAACGGCCTGGCCTGCCTCCACAGAGGCGCCCTCTTCGACTTGCAACGTGACAACACCAGAGAAAGGTGCTGCAACATGACCCGGCTTCGAGGCATCTGCCTTCTCGGTGGCCGTTGAATCAACCTTAATGCTGTGATCACGCACAAATACGGGACGCAGCTGACCGTTCAGAGTGGCCATGACCGTGCGAATGCCCTTCTCATCAGCCTCACCGATTGCTTCGAGGCCCACGAAGAGCTGTACGCCCTTTTCGATCTCTACGACGTGCTCTTTGCCCTGCTGGATGCCGTACAGGTAGTCAGTGCTGTCGAGCTGGGACAAGTCGCCGTAGGTTTCGCGGGCGGTCTCAAAGATCTGAGTCGGTCCAGCGAACAAGAGGCGATTGAGCGCCGATCGGCGGTCATTGGGCTCGCCGTCAAGCGCGGCCTGGTCATCAGCGCTGATCTCTTCAACACCAATCTTGACGTTACGACCCTTGAGCACCTTCGTGCGGAACGGCTCCGGCCAACCACCGGGAAGCTCGCCCAGCTCTCCAGCCATGAACCCGATCACCGAGTCTGGGATGTCGTATTTATCGGGATTCTCTTCAAAGTCAGCTGGGTCAGCGTTTGCCGCAGCCAGCGCCAAAGCCAAATCACCAACGACCTTGGACGACGGAGTCACCTTCGGCGGGCGACCCAACATCTTGTTGGCAGCAGCGTAGAGGTTCTCAATAGTCTCGAATTGGTCAGCAAGGCCAAGAGCGATTGCCTGCTGACGCAGGTTGGAAAGCTGACCACCGGGAATCTCATGGTGGTAAACACGTCCCGTCGGCCCGGGTAGTCCCGATTCGAACGGCGCGTACGTGTGTCGCACTGCTTCCCAGTAGGGTTCAAGGTCAGACACCGCATCCAAAGAAATTCCGGTGTCACGTTCCGTGTGCGCGAGAGCGGCGACTAGCGCTGACATCGACGGCTGGCTCGTGGTTCCCGCCATCGGAGCACTAGCGACGTCGACGGCATCCGCACCAGCACGCGACGCAGCCAGGAGAGTCGCCAGCTGGCCCCCAGCGGTGTCGTGCGTGTGAACGTGGACCGGAGCGTCGAAACGTTCACGAAGCGCCGTTACAAGCGTCTCAGCGGCTTCTGCTCGTAGCAAGCCGGCCATATCTTTGATCGCGAGCACGTGGGCGCCGCTCTCAATGATCTGCTCGGCAAGCGTGAGGTAGTAGTCAAGCGTGTACAGATCTTCTTTGGGGTCGAGGAGATCGCCCGTGTAGCAGAGCGCCACTTCAGCGACAGCCGTGCCCGTGCTGAGAACCGCATCGATGGCCGGACGCATCTGCGAAACATCGTTGAGCGCATCGAAAATACGAAAGATATCAACCCCGGTGTCAGCAGCTTCGCGCACGAAGGCATCCGTCACTCTTGTGGGGTAGGGCGTGTAGCCCACGGTGTTGCGGCCACGCAGCAACATCTGTATCGCCACGTTCGGCAGCACCTCACGCATCGAGGCAAGACGCTCCCAAGGGTCTTCAGCCAAGAAGCGCAGCGCAACGTCGTACGTTGCCCCACCCCAGGCCTCGACCGACAGCAACTCCGGCGTCAGGCGCGCAACGTGCGGCATGACCGCGACGAGGTCGCGAGTGCGTACGCGAGTCGCCAAGAGCGACTGGTGAGCATCCCGGAAAGTGGTTTCCGTCACAGCAAGCGACTTCTGCTCGCGCAATGCGGACGCAAAGCCAGCTGGACCGAGCTCAAGCAGTCGCTGACGCGAACCCGCGGGAGCGTCCGTCGCGAGATCGACCTCGGGAAGCTTCAACTGCGGCTTAATGATTCCCGCACCATCGCCGTTGGGCTGGTTGACGGTTACATCAGCAAGCCACGTAAGGATCTTGGTTCCGCGGTCCTTCGAGCGGTGCGAGTTGACTAGCCACGGACGCTCATCAATGAACGCGGTGCTCACGTCGCCAGCGATGAACTCGGGATCGTCAAGCACCCCCTGCAAGAACGGAATGTTCGTGGTGACACCACGAAGACGGAACTCAGCAAGGCCGCGACGCGCACGGCGCACTGCCGACGCAAAATCGCGCCCACGGCATGTCATCTTGACGAGCATGGAGTCGAAATGAGGCGAAATCTGCGCACCGGCAGAAACTGTTCCACCGTCGAGACGGATACCAGCACCACCAGGCGAACGGTACGTCGTGATCTTTCCCGTATCGGGACGGAACCCGCTCGCTGGGTCTTCTGTCGTGATGCGGCACTGCAGCGCTGCTCCACGCAACTTGAGCTCGTCTTGACGCAATCCCAGTTCATCAAGTGACTCGCCATAAGCAATTCGCATCTGAGACTGGACGAGATCGACATCAGTGACCTCTTCGGTGACCGTGTGCTCGACCTGAATGCGCGGGTTCATCTCAATGAAAACGTGTTCGCCCTTGCGCTCTCCCGCGGTGTCGAGCAAGAACTCGACAGTTCCGGCGTTCACGTAGTCGATTGACTTGGCGAAAGCGATAGCGTCTCGGTACATCGCTTGACGGATGTTGTCGTCAAGATTGGGAGCGGGAGCAATTTCGACAACCTTTTGGTGGCGTCGCTGCACTGAGCAGTCACGCTCAAAGAGGTGAATCGTTCCGCCGTGAGAATCAGCGAGGATCTGCACCTCGATGTGACGGGGGCGGACCACAGCCTGCTCGATAAACATCGTGGGATCGCCGAATGCGCTGTCCGCTTCGCGCATCGCTTCTTCCAGCGCACCTCGGAGATCTTCCTTCTTATCCACGCGGCGCATTCCACGACCGCCACCGCCGGCGACGGCCTTAGCGAAAACGGGAAAACCGATTTCTTCTGCTCCGGCAAGAAGAGCTTCGAGGTCGGTACTTGCTGGAGTGGACTTCAACACAGGAACTCCCGCAGCAATGGCGTGTTCCTTTGCGGTGACCTTGTTGCCGGCCATCTCCAACACCTTGGTTGGAGGGCCAATGAAGGTGATTCCCGCCTCCGCGGCAGCCCGAGCGAGATCAGGGTTTTCGGAGAGGAAGCCGTAGCCGGGGTAGATCGCGTCGGCACCCGACTCTTTCGCAACGCGAATAATTTCCGAAACATCGAGGTAAGCACGAACGGGATGCCCCTCTTCACCAATCTGATATGCCTCATCAGCTTTCAGACGATGAACCGAGTTTCGGTCCTCGTACGGAAAAACGGCCACGGTTCTTGCCCCGAGCTCGACAGCCGCGCGCATAGCGCGGATCGCAATCTCACCTCGGTTGGCAACGAGAATCTTCTTGAACATTCGGTCCTTCCTGACAAAAACCAAGCCTAGAGTGATTGAACTCTGGCAGTTTCCTCAAGGGTGCGCAAAAGTTGGCGGAGTTTTAGGTTTCTTAACAGTAGTGAAGGTATCGTCGTTACTCGTGCACGTACTTAGCGTTAGCTCCCTCAAGGGGGGCGTGGGAAAGACGACCGTCACGCTTGGGCTCGCTTCGGCAGCCTTTGCTCGCGGTCTTCGAACTCTCGTCGTCGACCTTGACCCACAGTCCGATGTTTCGACCGGAATGGACATTGATGTCGCCGGTCACCTCAATGTTGCTGACGTGCTGGCTTCTCCTAAGGAAAAGATCGTGCGCGCCGCGATAGCACCAAGCGGCTGGACTCGAGGTCGACCGGGAAAAATTGACGTTCTCATCGGCTCGCCGTCTGCCATCAACTTTGATGGGCCGCACCCCAGCATTCGCGATATTTGGAAGCTCGAAGAGGCGCTCGCCAATGTCGAAGCGGACTACGACCTCGTGCTCATCGACTGCGCCCCTTCGCTCAACGCCCTGACGCGCACCGCCTGGGCCGCGAGCGATCGTGTGTCGATTGTTACCGAACCTGGCCTGTTTTCGGTCGCCGCTGCCGATCGTGCACTACGCGCGATCGAAGAGATTCGCCGCGGGCTCTCCCCTCGCTTGCAGCCGCTCGGAATTATCGTGAATCGTTTGCGTTCGCAATCTCTCGAGCACCAGTTCCGCATCAAAGAACTGCGCGACATGTTTGGTCCGCTTGTACTATCGCCCCAGCTTCCCGAGCGCACGTCACTGCAGCAAGCCCAAGGTGCCGCAAAACCGTTGCACGTGTGGCCAGGCGAAAGCGCGCAAGAAATGGCGCGCTACTTTGACCAGATTCTTGACCGTGTCATGCGGGCAGCTCGCATGGGTGAATATAACGGTGGACAGTGACCACCTCACGGCGCACAATCATCTGCTAATCGCTAGCAACTAGCGCGCACAGCGATAGTTCGCGCAACACAAGTGCTCGACGGCATCGCGGCAAAATAGTCATGCCGACGCAAGAAATCTGACGAAACGTTTTCTACGATGCGCGGGATGCGCGGCGCTTGGCCAGCTCATCCATAGGGTCTTCGCCCTTGACTGTGTCGAGGTCAATAAGGCTAGTTTCCACTTCGCGGAGAACCTTGCCAACAGCAATGCCGAAGACGCCCTGACCGCGGCTCACGAGGTCAATGACCTCGTCGTTCGATGTACAGAGATAAACGCCGGCTCCATCACTCATGAGAGTGGTTTGAGCAAGATCATGAATGCCCGATTCGCGTAGCTGATTGACGGCAATACGGATCTGCTGAAGGGAGATTCCGGTATCGAGGAGTCGCTTCACGAGCTTGAGGACAAGAATGTCCCGGAAGCCATACAGGCGCTGCGAGCCAGAGCCTGCGGCTCCACGAACAGTAGGCTCTACGAGCTGAGTGCGGGCCCAGTAGTCAAGTTGCCGGTAGCTAATGCCAGCGGCGCGAGCCGCCACGGCGCCTCGGTAGCCTGCGGTGTCATCGAGGTCGGGCATCCCGTCGGTAAAGAGGAGGCCAAGATCGTAGCGTGACTCTTCGCTACGGTTCACTTCACTCATGGCTTTGCCCCTTTAGTTCTGATTGATCAGCACAAAACAACGAACCTTCATGTTGAAGTTGACGCTTAGTGTTTCGTGTTACCCCACGGTAGTCACGCCCACCGCCTCGATCAACGACATTCGCAAAAACGCGACGGCGTGTCGGATTCAGTTGGATAAAACTGGGCCAACCTCACTGAACCGTCAACGGCGTGAGCCAAAAACGGTCAACAGATCGACCGTACTACGAATCGAGTCGACTGAGGGCAGATCGGATAAGACTGCTTCGAACAATCTCCAACTGGCCCGCAATTTCACGTGCCATCTCAGCGGCGCGAGCACGACTCGAAGCATCCTTACGTCGTGCAACAGGCATTAACGCGCTCTCAATGAGCCCCAGCTCGCGCTCTGCAGCCGCACGGAAGCCACGAAGGTGTCGTGGTTCAATGCCACTGCGCTGAAGTTCCACAAGCGACTTGAGCACCGCGAGGGAGTCTTCGCCAAAAACATCGGATGCCACAATGAGCGATGACGAAACAGCATCGCCAAGCAGCATGGGGCTTGCCCCAGCCTCGCGGATGAGTTCGTCGCGAGTGAGCTTGCGCTCTGCCGAGAGCATAGAGGCTGCAGCGACCGCGCCACCGGGGAGCTCCGGAGTGCGCCCCGCATCCATTTCTTCTAGGTAGCCTCGAATGACTTTAAGGGGAAGATAGTGGTCACGCTGCATAGTGAGCACGAACCGCAAGCGCTCCATATCGCCAGGCGAGAACTTGCGGTACCCCGACGCAGTACGAGCCGGAGCGACAAGTTTGCGCTCCTCCAGAAAGCGCAATTTCGATGGCGTGAGATCAGGAAACTCAGGACTCAACTTGGCAAGGACCTGGCCAATACTCAGTAGCGCCGGCGCTGAACGCGCTTGACGCGCTACCTCAGCCACTAATTGCCAGCCGCAGGAGCAAGATCGCGGCGCGAAGCGTAAAAAGTGAGCTTGTACTTGCCTATTTGAACTTCGGCGCGATCGCGAAGCGTTGCACTTGCCGCAATACGGTCACCGCCAAGATAGGTGCCGTTGAGCGAACCCAAATCTTTGACCTCGAACGACTTCTCATTGCGCACAAACTCAACATGACGACGAGAAACCGTGACGTCATCAAGAAAAATGCCTGCCTCGGGATGACGCCCCACAGTCGTGAGATCAGCATCCAAAAGGAAGCGGGCACCCACGTTGGGTCCACGACGAACTATCAATAAGGCAGAGCCCGAAGGCAAAGCAGCGATCGCGGATTGTTCATCGGCCGACACATCGGCGCCCATTGCGGCGACTTGAGCCGCAAACTCGTGATTGTACGTCGCAGTGGTGTCGGTGCGCTCGACAATAGGCTGCGCGGACGTCTCGTTTGCCGACTGTACGTCGGCGCCGTGACCATTATTCATTGACTCAACCATCGCAAACCTCCCTGACTAACCAGCGTATCGGATCGGGACGCTCCTCAGACCCTCGGAAGGCGAGAAATTCGGACAGATTGTGCGACGTAAATGAATCCGGCCCACCAATACAAGAACGCACCCCAGAGCGCGAACGCCCACCCCACCGGATCAGTCACCTCCGCGATGGCAGGAAATGCTTGGCCCAACATCAACACTGGAAGCGCATAGAACAACGCCGCCGTCGCCACTTTGCCCAAGTGGTGCACGGGAAGCGGCCCAAACCCATAGTTTGCAGAAATAATTCCTAAGACCGCAAGCATGACTTCACGCGTGACAATAACGACAAACAACCACCAGGGAATCACGCCACGAGCGGCCAAGCCAATGAGCGCAGCAAAGATGAAGAGGCGGTCAGCGGCCGGGTCAAGCAACTGTCCCAACCGAGTCATCTGGTTGAAGCGTCGCGCAATGAAGCCATCGAGGTAATCGCTAAGGCTCGAAAAAACCAAGACAATCAGCGCCAACGCGTCTTGCGCAGAAACGATGAAATACAAGAACACCGGCACGAGCCCGAGCCTGATGAAACTCAAGATATTGGGCACAGTCCACACACGATTGCTGATCTCGGGTGAACTGTGCGTGGCCACATCCTGAGTCTATCGAGCATCCGCATCCAAAATGCCGACAATGCGACGCGGTCTCGCAGGAGCGCACGAGTATCCTCGAAACCATGTCATGCATCCGGTTCAACACTCCCGCCCAACGGGCCCAGCTGCGAGCTATGGCACCCTCGATGCTCACCGCTGAGGAAGCCGCCGCGCTGCACCCCGCCCCCGAGGTAACCGAAAGTAAGATCGCACGCCTTCGACTGCTGGCTGCCGACTCCAATCCCAAGATTCGCGAGAGTGCTGCGAGCAATCACAACACCCCACTTGATGTGTTTGAAGCGCTCGCCCGCGATAGCGATGACGGCGTTCGAGCGTGCGTCGCCCGCAATGAGCACGCTCCATGCGATGTTCTTCGGATGCTCGTCGATGACCCCTCGGAGGTCGTGCGTGGATTCCTCGCCATCAACTTCTTTGTGCCGGATGACGCCATGAGCACCCTCGCAGCCGACGGCAACCCCACGGTGCAGCGCCTCGTTCAGTGGAAAACTGAATTAGCGACCGCTTAATGGCCGCGGGAACGGTTCGCGTTGACAGCTGGCTGTGGGCGGTTCGCGTCTATAAAACCCGATCCCAAGCGACTGCAGCGTGCCGTGCCGGTCACGTGAAGATCGGCGGGGCAAGCGTCAAAGCCGCTCAACCTGTTCGCATCGGGGATCAGGTGCGGATTCGCATTGCAGGGTTCGACCGCATCCTTGTTGTCAAGCAAACCATTGTGAAACGTGTGTCAGCGGTGACTGCTGCTGAGAGTTATATCGATGAGACTCCCCCGCCACCCTCGCGCGAAGAGCGCGCGTTCGCGCCCTTGCGCGACCGCGGCGCTGGACGCCCCACGAAGCGAGAACGACGCGAAATTGACAAACTTCGCGGGCGCGACGAGCCTCGCGAGTACAACGAGGATTACTAAAGCGGTCGTGTCGCCACGCCGTCCAACCACAGCACAGCCGATTCATCCCGATGAACGCCTGCCGTGCCGACGTGCTTTGCGTCGATCTCGGCGCCCTTCGTGATCACATGAACCATTGCCATCCCGTGTCCTCGCCCAAGCCCGTAGTCGTGCGCAAGCCACTCAAGAATCTGACCGGCTTTCACTGACTCGTCGGCGAGCCCCTTATCGCGCGCAATTGCAATGAGCTCGCGTGGCGTGAGCCCGGTCTTCTTCTCGACAGTGTCGAGGTATGCCTGAAACGACATTGCCTAATTCCCCTCCGGTTCATCGCGCAGGATCGATTCAATCTGGCCAACGGCAAGCCGCATTCCCTCTTCCATGCCCATCTCCAACATTGCTTCGAGCTGATCAAGGGATTGATATTGCGAAAGGATAGTGAGTCGAGTTCCAGAGTCAGTCGGTTCAAACGTCACTCGCGCTGTCGTCACACCGAGATCGCCTGAGGGTTCGCCGTTCTCATCGGCAAAGCCGTCTTCGATAAACAGTTCCGTCTGAGCCGTGATCGATACGAACTTCCACCAGCCGTGAAGACGTTCACCATCAGGACCCTGCATGTAATAGTGCGCGCGTCCGCCGGGCTCAAAATCAAACCGCACAAAGGTAGCTGGCCACTCGGGCGGTCCCCACCATCGCTCTAGCTTCCGGGGGTCGCTCACCAGTTGCCATGCCCGCTCCGCTGAGGCGCTGAGTTCTGCACTCGTCGTCATAGCGAGCGCTTCAGGGTCGGTGTGAGTCGTTACCTTCATTGGATTCTCCCATCGTGATAGTTCCACGCGGCTACTCCGCGTTGAGCACAGCTTCCATGCGCAGCACACGCTGCGTCCACACATCCTCCAGGCGAGCAAGTAGCTCTTGCGCGCGCTGAATGGTTCGCACGTCGCCGCGAACAATCTGTTCCCGGCCCTGTCGTTGTTTCGTTACCAAGCCCGCTGTGTGCAGAATGGCGACGTGCTTTTGAACCGCCGCAAAACTCATCTCGTACTTGAGCGCGAGCTGCGAGACAGAAACACCCTCGCTGAATACGCGCGTGACGATGTCGCGTCGCGTGGCATCCGCAAGCGCCCGAAACATCGCATCGACTTGAGCATCCGATAGTTCATCTACAACCATTTGGTTGTAGATTACTGGTCGCGCTCAACACACGCAAGAACCAATTTCGCCGAGTGCTCCGACGCCTAAAGCCTGCGCAGGGTAAGAATCTGTTCGGCGCGGCCGAATGGCCCCTCGCCGTCATGCAGCACCGTCGAGGTGAGACCGACCCCGTCGCTGCCGAAGCTCACCGAGTTCTCGAGGCCTAACCACTCACCGACCGGCAGTCGATACAGGTGGATCTGAAGGTCGACGTTGGGAAAGGCATAGCCGCCATCTCCCGGCTTCACGCGCGTAGCAATGCCGTTGCTAGTGTCAACGAGCCCCATGAGCCGCGCGAAGTCAGAGATTGGCTCAGCCGAGAGCAGCGGCAGTGGAGTGCGCAACCACACGCGGCCCCGTCCCGCTGCGTGATACGGAAGCGCACGGGCCTCAATCGAGCGGATGTAGCCGCCTGGCCACTCCACGAGATCGACGGGGTCGCCGGCCTGATCGGGGCCGGGCATCCGCCGGTCTTCAACGCCCGCAACCTCAGCGGTATCGGAGGTGTGCAACCGCCACGCAGTTGCCCGTACGGCCACCCGCCCGCCCGCACTCAGCTCCGCCTGAATGAGCTCAATGGTGCGCCCGGGTCGCAGCATCGACACCTCGATGTCGAACTCTCCATCGGGAATGAGCCCCAAGATCTCGTAACTAATGCGAGCGATTCGTAAATCAGGGCGGGCCTCGAACGCCTCAAGCGCATGGGCCATGATCCCTGCAACAGGAGCCATGTGTTGCTCGCGTGGATTCCACGCACCCTGTGCGTGGATCGTCGACTCGAAACGACAATCACTATGGCGGAGATAATACGACGGCGCAGTTGACATCACTGCACCAGCCTAATCAGCATCGCTCTCAAGCTCAGCGGAATTAGTGGGAACGCAGTTTTTCAATCAGCTCGCTCTTCTTCAATGAAGAGTATCCGTGCAAGTCGAGTTCTCGAGCCCGCTCCTTGAGATCCTTGACAGTCCACTCTTCGTAAGAAGCAGACTCTCCACCCCGTCGTCCGATCTCAGAACGCCCCGTGTGTGCGGCGGCATTAGAAATGCGGGCAGCCTTCTCCTTCGACGCGCCACTACTGCGAAGCTCTTCATAGAGCTCCGGATCTTTGAGTCGTGAATTGTTAGTTGATGGCATCAGCGATTCTCCTCACTTCAGGCTTCGCGGCTATATCGAGCGCCGCACCTCTGTCAAGCCTAAATAGCGAGACACAGGCGAGCCGAAACTGTACGGAACCCCGAAGCTAACAGTGAGGAACCGCCCAGACGCCGAGCGAAGCAGGAGCGGATCGACACAGAAGCGGATCGACACAGAGGCGGATCGACACAGAGGCGGCTCAAAACAGCATCGGCTGGGGCATTGCGCGGGCGGCTAGCTCTGGCGGCATCTCTTCTGCAATCAGCGAATGACCGAGCTGCGCCGGGTTGCCCCTCAACCCAGAATGCACGCGTGGCTGCGCGCGAGAACCAACAATGCCCGTGGCCGGGTCAAGCTTGGTGCGCTGCAAACCGTGGCGACGGATGATCGGCTGCAGTTTGGCCGCTAACCATTTTCTATACTCCTTCGGAGCGTAGTTTCCTCGGGAATACAGTGAGCGGTATTGTGCGAGCAATTCAGGGTGCGCACCTTCCAGCCACGTGAAATACCATTCCTTTGTTCCGGGCTTGAGATGCAGTGCAGAGTAGACAATGGACGTGCCGCCCGCTTCTTTGACCTGCGCAACAGCGCGCTCAAGATGATCCTGCGTGTCAGTCAAGAACGGAAGAATCGGCATCAAGAAGACGGCGCAATCCAGACCAGCATTTCGCACCGCGGTGACCGTAGCCAATCTCGCTTTCGCCGTAGGCGTTCCAGGTTCTACGGACTGCTGCAGCTCGTCGTCGTAAATGGCAATCGACATCCCGACATCAACAGGAACGTGCGAGCTCGCCTCAGCCAATAGATCGAGATCTCGCCGCAGCAGCGTGCCCTTGGTGAGAATGGACAACGGGGTGCCTGAACCAGCCAGAGCAGCAATGATGCCCGGCATGAGTCGATAGCGACCCTCGGCCCGCTGATATGGGTCAGTGTTAGTGCCCAGCGCTACCGGGTGTCTCCCCCAGCGTGGTTTGCTGAGCTCGCGAGCGAGCACTTCGGCCACATTGACTTTCACGATAATTTGCGTGTCGAAGTCTTTGCCCGCATCGAGATCGAGAAATTCATGCGTCGGTCGGGCAAAGCAATAGGTGCACTGGTGCAGGCAACCGCGCATCGGATTAATTGTCCAACCGAATGGCATATCGCTCGCTGTCGGCACCTTATTGAGAGCACTCTTGGCGAGCACCTCATAGAAAGTCACTCCGTCAAACTCTGGCGTGCGAACGGTGCGCACCAGATTGTTGAGCTTGGCAAGCCCCGGCAACGCATCGGGCGCTTCGCTGCTGACTTGTTGGCCACTCCATCGCATGATGATTATTCGAACATATGTTCGAACAAGTAGCAAGGCCAGGTTGACCCGACAACACCGGCGACCTTTGCACGACTCCGCGTTGCCGAGCTTCGCAACAACGCGAGCGCTGCTAACGTCATAGGAGTGTTCTCTAAAGTGACAGTTCCTACGACCCTGCAGACTCGCGAAGGCGAAATGACTCTTCGCTACTCCGAACTCGGAGACATCGACACGATCCTGCAATTGCTTGCTGATGACCCCGTCAGCGCCTTACGCGGAGATACCGCGCGCCCTGAAGACCGTCCCGCCTACGAAAAAGCTTTCCACGCCATCGCCACGACTCCCGCGAATGCGCTTCTCGTGGTTGTCGCAGCATCCGGCGAGGTCGTTGCAACCATGCAACTCACGGCAATCCCCGGAATGGCCCGGCGAGGATCTCACCGACTGCAAGTGGAAGCGGTGCGAGTTGCCGCAAGCAAACGCTCAAGTGGCATTGGCGGCGCGATGATGCGCTGGGTAATCGACACTGCAGCACCCACGCTTGGTGCGTCCCTCATCCAGCTCACGTCTGATGAGGCACGAACGGATGCCCACCGTTTCTACACCAAGCTTGGATTCGAAGCCTCCCACATCGGCTTCAAGTATTCCGTCGAACTCTAAGCGCCCGCTTTCAACCGCCGCCGCAGCGCCTACTAAATTAGCGGCGGTAACTCGCGCCAGCGTGCTCGGCGGGCAAGCGATCACCTCGACCGTGCAACTTCTGCCGCAGGGTTCCCTTCACATATTCTTCGGGATATGACCCGCGTGCCCGCAGCACCGGGATCACGTGCTCGACGACGTCCTCGAAGGTTCCCGGCGTAATCGCGTAGGCCAGATTGAAGCCGTCAACATCAGTCTCCGCCACCCACGACTCCAACTCATCCGCAATCTCTTCACCGGAGCCCACGATGAAGGGACCGAGGCCACCGATCGCGCCGAGCCGAGCAATGTCTCTCACTTTCCACTCACTGCCGTCGCTATTGGCCTGTTGAAAGTTGGCGACGGTTGACTGAATAGCGTTGCTCTTGACGTTACCGATCGGTTCATCAAGGTCATATTGCGCGAGATCGATGCCCATCCAGCCCGACATGAAGACGAGCGCCCCCTCTTCGCTCGCGTAGCTCAGGTAGTCGGCGTACTTGGCGTGAGCTTTTTCTGTGGTCTCGTCGGTGATGATGGTGAGAAGCGTATAGATACGGGCGGAGTATCGATCACGCCCGGCAGCCTCCAGAGCATCACGGATGCGGCTCACCGTTGCTTTGAGCCCCGCTTTCGTCGAAGCAGCAACAAAGATTGCTTCGGCGTTGCCCGCGGCGAACTGGATACCTCTCGGTGATGCTCCAGCCTGATAGATCACTGGCGTTCGCTGCACCGACGGTTCTGACAAGTGGATGCCAGGGACCGAAAAATGCTTGCCGCTGTGCTCGATGTTGTGCACTTTCTTCGGATCGGTGAACACGCCAGACTTGCGGTCACGGATCACCGCGTCGTCTTCCCACGACCCCTCCCACAGCTTGTAGAGCACCTCAAGGTACTCGTCAGCGTGGTCATAGCGATCGTCGTGCTCAAGCTGATCGTCAGTACCCATATTCCGCGCCGCCGAGGGCAAGTACCCGGTCACGACGTTCCAGCCGATACGGCCCTTCGTGAGGTGATCGAGCGTCGACATACGCCGCGCGAAGGGATACGGATGCTCATAGGCCGTGCCGGCCGTGATGCCGAAACCGAGATGCTCCGTGACATGCGCCATGGCAGAAACGAGCAACAAAGGATCGTTGACTGGCACTTGAGCTCCGTGGCGGATCGCGGCTTCATTCGACCCCGCGTACACGTCGTAGGTGCCGAGGACATCCGCAATGAAAATGCCGTCAAAGGTTCCTTTTTCGAGCAATTGGGCAAGCTCAGTCCAGTAATCGAGATCCTTGTATCGCCAGGACTGGTCATCTGGATGACGCCACATTCCCGACGATTGGTGGGCGACGCAGTTCATGTCAAAGGCGTTGAAACGGATTTGTCTAGGCATGACCCCATCGTGCGCCGATAACCGCTAACCCGCATCTGCGAGTGAAACAAAGGCGCAACACTAGGTCATATATCGACATATGCTCGCTTCGAATCGAGAGTGTGTGCACGCTAGTCCACATCCCCGAGTCATTGGATGGACGAATGCAGATAACAGCCACCACCACGAGAACAAGCGATTCTCCCGCACCTAATGCAGAGGGCGCCGACATCGCGCTGAGCGCAGCGGAGTTTGCGGCCGCCTTCCGCCAGCACCCGGGCGGAGTCGCCATCGTTACCGCTGACTCTGCGCTGGGACCAATCGCGCTAACCGTGACATCGATAGTGTCCGTGAGCGCAGATCCGCCGCTATTTGCATTCTCGATCGGCCACAAGGCATCGACTGCCGCGGGTATTCGCCATGCGAGCTCGTACGTCGTGCACTTTCTCGGGAGCGAACAACTTCACCTCGCGAAACTATGCGCAACCAGCGGGGTCGATCGCTTTGCAGATCTCACACAGTGGTCACGACTTCCCACCGGTGAACCTTACTTTCCCGCAGCGCCCGTAAAGATTCGAGGTCAGCGGATCAACCAACTCGATACAGGCTCAGCATCGCTCATTGTGGTGCTAGCCCAGGAAGCCCAGATTCAGGATGAGTATAAGAGCGCTCCTCCGCTGGTTTACCACGACAGGGAATGGCACGCGCTGACTGAGCACTCCCAACTCGTGCAGACCTGACTACAGTCTCGACGTCGCTGTGACAACTGACGACTCATCGTCGCCCCAACTCTCGACGAGCGTTATGCGCCCGCGAGACTCCTTGATTGCGAGCACAAGAGCGATAATCGCGGTCGATATCCCCACGACGCCCAAAGGGTTCGCGATACCGATGGCAATCCCGAGTGCAGGTTCGTTCGGACCGCTCACGATAGTTTGTAGGCCAGCCGCAGTGGTATCGGGGATCGTCAGCCCTAAAAGAAACGCGCAGACTCCCGACGACACCACCATCGCGTGCGTGACCGGTCGCGTTGAAAAGCCTCGGCGCCCGGTTCGACGAATCGCGGCACCAACAAGAGTAAGAAGAACGGCAAATACAACACCCAACGTCGTCGCGTAGACAATCGTGAGATCGCCACCGATGCCAAAGAGATGCCTGCCGAAAGCCACCCACGCCGCTACGGCAAGGCCCGCGACCATCACCGAGGATCCGACATGGCCGGAGCGTGGCTGACCGGGCGTCTCTCGAACACGAATAGCGCTATACGTCACCAGAATCCCCCACTCGCACTACTTTGAGAATCCATCGTACCGATGCGAGCGCTGTGGGCCTGCCTGTCCGGCTGACAAACACACCCACAGCGCGCGGGGCTAGGACGCGTCTCGGTGAGCGACGCATTCTTGAGACATCGTGCCCAGCCCGCTGATTGTGCTTCGCACAACTTCACCCGCTCGCAAGTAACGGGGTGGCTGCTGGCCGAAGCCCACCCCGGGAGGAGTACCGGTGAAAATGAGATCACCGGGCAGCAAGTCGACAATGGACGACAATTCACTCACGAGTCTGGGCACCGAGAACACCATGTCTTTCATCGATGCGCTCTGCACAATCGCGTCATCAATCCAACAGTCCAGAGTGACATCAGACTGCTGCAAGAAAGTCGCGGTGTCCACGAAGACAGGCCCGAGCGGGGCGAACCCCGCGAAGGATTTTCCGAGCGAGAACTGCGGCGGTACGCCGCGCATTTGAACGTCGCGCGCCGAGTAGTCCTGGCCAATACAGAAGCCTGCAATCGCGCCGAGTCCGTCAGTTTCAGCGATGTTCCGTCCACCATGCCCGACAACTGCGACGAGCTCGACTTCCCAATCGACGTTGTCGCTCGGCAGCTTAAGCGGTTCAAAGGGGCCAGCGATCGACGACGCGAACTTTGTAAAGACCATCGGATGTTCCGGAACTGTAAAGCCAGACTCTGCAGCATGGTCTACGTAGTTAAGCCCTACCGCAAAAATCTGCCGTGGGGCCCGCGCAAGCGCACCCCACTGGGCAGAGCGCAGTTCGGACTCCAGACGGTCCCCCGCGGCAACATCCGTGCTCCACTGCATAAAACTCGACCAGTCACGGTAGAGCTCGTCGACAACGGTCGAGAATCGGCCAACGCTAGCTCTCTCAACATCGACAATCGTGCCGTCGATAAGTAGCGATGCGCGTCCCTCAATAACTGCGAGACGCATTGCTACTTCGCGGGAAGAGCGACGATCGCATCGAGCTCAACATCAAAACCGCGAAGATTAGCCTGGATCGTCGTGCGCGCGGGCAACGGCGCGGTCAAGAACTCCGCAGCGATCTCGTTGAACTCCGCGAAATCATCGAGAGTCTTGAGGTAGACGCCGTAGCGAACGGTGTTTTCTAGGCTCGTCCCTGCGGCCTGCGCAACAGTCTCAAGGTTACGGAAAGTTTGGCGGACCTGCTCAGCGAATGTTTCGCCAACGCGGTTACTGTCCTTGTCAAACGGGCCTTGGCCCGCAAGAAATACCAGCGAGCCCGCAACTACCGCAGAGGAGTAGGTGCCTGCGGGCTGAGGGGCGTCCGGAGTCGTGATTGCGTGGAACATTGATGCCTTTCTATCGTGTTGGTTGGGTAGTGCGTACTAGGCAGTACGGGATTGATCGCCGTGAAGGCGAGGCACAGAGGCAAGAAGCTTCTTCGTGTAGTCGTGCTGTGGAGAAGTGAGAATGTCGGCCGCTGCCCCAGATTCCACGACTTCGCCGTGGTACATCACGTAGACGTAGTCGCAGAACCGAGCGACGACGCCCATGTCGTGCGTGATCATGAGCACCGCCATTCCGCGATCATCGGCAAGGGCACCGATGGTCTCGAGAACTGCAGCCTGCACCGTGACATCCAGAGCACTTGTAGCCTCATCCGCAATGAGGAGCCGCGGAGACGAAGCAATCGCCATCGCGATCATGACTCGCTGACGCATGCCTCCGCTCAGCTCGTGCGGATACTGGCGGTAGACCGTTGCAGGATTTCTAATGCCGACAGCGTCCAAACTCTCAATAACAAGTTCGCGAGCCTTTTTGCGAAGCTCAGGACGGTGGGCGATCAGCACATCACGCACTTGATGGCCGACGCGGAACACCGGATTGAGCACTGACATGGGGTCTTGAAAAATCATCGATGCTTGAGCGCCTCGCACACCCTGGATCGCGGAGAGTGGAGCTTTGAGCAATTCACGACCATCAAGTGTGATCGATGACTCGTCACTATAGTGAGCAATTCGTTCATCGTTTAGTCGAAGAACTGACATGGCAGTTACGGACTTACCGGATCCCGATTCGCCGATGATCCCCACGCGCGTTCCTGCATTTACGCTGATCGAAACTCCACGAACAGCTGGCGGAGCTGACGCTGAGAATTGCACTGAGAGATCCCGGATTTCTAGGAGTGCTGAATCGCTCATGCGTGCTTCCTCATTACCGTGATCGGGCTGGTCAGATCGGCGTCAATCGTCATTGAACGATGCCGCGATTCCGGGTCAGGTTCGAGCACCGCCTCAATCAGTGCCTGAGTGTACGGATGCTGTGGGTTGCCGAAGACCTCCTCCGACGTGCCATACTCCACGATCTCACCGAGGTACATGACAGCGACGCGATGGGACATAGCCCGCACTACTCCCAAGTTGTGCGCGATAAACAGGTATGCGATTCCTTGAGTTTGTTGCAATTCTTGAAGCAACTCGAGTACTTGCGCTTGGACTGAAACGTCAAGCGCGCTCGTCGGTTCGTCGCACACGATAAGCGACGGGCTCACCCCCAGCGCGCGCGCAATTGCGATGCGCTGACGCTGACCGCCCGAGAACTCGTGCGGGTAACGACCGGCCATGTCGGCGGAAAGTCCCACCTGGTTGAGAAGCTCGCCGATTCGCGCGGCGATGCCTGACCGCGAGACGATCTTGTGCACGAGCATTGGTTCCGCAATTTGCCGGCCAATAGTCATGCGAGGGTCCAGCGTGGCGTACGGGTCCTGGAAAATCATCTGCAGGTCGCTACGGATGGCGCGCATCCGTCGAGAGGACACCTGTGCAAGGTTCTCTCCCTGATAGGTGATCGTGCCCTCGAACGGCATCAGACCAAGAACAGCCCGAGCGACCGTTGATTTTCCGGATCCTGATTCGCCAACAAGCCCCACTGTCTCGCCAGCGGCAAGAGACAGCGACACTCTATCGACGGCGGGCTTCTTCTTGCCCGTGCCATAGCGGACCGTGAGGTCTGAAATTTCTAGCAACGGTGAAGGGCTCATGCATTTCTCCTTCTCAACAGTCGGCCCGGCAATTCGTGCGTGTGCCGGCCGTCGGACACCACGCGGACGCCGTTCACAAAAACGTGAGATACGCCAGCGGGTTCAACGAGCGGCGTGGCATAGGTCGCACGGTCGGCCATGGCCAGCGGATCAAACACGGTGATGTCTGCGAAGGCGCCCACAGCGAGCACGCCCCGATCCGTGATTCCCAGTCGAGCGGCCGGTTTGGCCGTCATCTTGTGCACGATTTCGACAATGGACATGCCGGAACGCGCAAGTTCGTCGAACGAGCGAGGAAAGGTGCCGATAGAGCGCGGATGAGGCAAATTAGCGCTGTGGGTCAGGCTAAGCGCGAGCCCATCCGACGCGACAGAGACGAGCGGATGCCGTAGAACCCGAAGAGCATCCTCGGGTCGGGTTCCTACGACAATGACATCCACATTAAGGTCATTGCGCAGAAGAAGCTCGACCGCGAGAGCACCCCACGACTCAAGCGAGGAGCCCAGAAGCAGTTCACTGAGCGTTACGCCGACTGCCAACGGGGTTTTCGGAGCTTTGGCCACAGTGATGGCTTCAGGAGGAAAGCCCGCACTCGACTCGATCATTGCTGCGACCGTGGCTGGGGCATCTGCAATATGTTGCGCAATGTGATCAACGGAGAGGCCGCGCAGTTCGCTCGGGAGCAATTGCAACATCGTGGTGTGGCCAGCGAGATAAGGGTAGGCATCAGCTTCGACATCCACTTCCGCGTTCTCCACGAGTTCGATAGCCTCACTCAGAGCGGTGCCGTCGTCGCGAATTGAGCGGAAGTGCGAGATTTGCAATCGCACCTTAGACGAAGCTGCAATCGCAATCGCTTCACTAACTGCATCGGCAAGCCCGCCACCGTCATACGCGCGCAAATGCATGCTGAGCAAAGCGTCGTGCTGGAAAACTGTGTGCGCGAGATCCGTGAGTTCGGTCCCAGAACTCAATTCTCCCGGTGAGTACATAAGCCCTAAGCTCAGTCCCCAAGCTCCAGCCCCGAGAGCCTCTTCGAGCTCTGCGATCATGACTCCCCGTCGCTCCTGTTCGCGCTCGGGCGCGACTCCCACACGCGCGTGAGCAGCCATCACAATCGTTCCGTGACCTACAAGTGGCGCGACGTTCGTTGCGGCCGGAGTGTTCTCCAAGACGTTGAAGTAGTCGGCAACGGAACTCCACGGCACGTCGACCTCCGCAACGATGTCCACGGGTCCGATAATCGCCCTCACATCAGCGGTGTTTCCACGAATTGGTGCCGGGCTCAACCCGCAGTTTCCAATGACCTCGGTCGTTATCCCTTGCAGCACTCGAGACTCGCCTTCCGGATAGGCGAAGCGAGTGAGATCTGAGTGGGTGTGGATGTCGATGAATCCCGGCGCGATGACGAGTCCCGTGCAGTCGATGACGTGCTCGGCGGCGCTCGCCGAGAACTCGCCAATACCGGCAATTCTCCCGTCAGAGATAAGAACATCAGCGGTAACCAGTGGGGAGCCCGTTCCGTCGGCAACTTGCCCTCCACGCAAGAGAGTGGTTGTGGTCATGATCGACGCCGCCGTCTCATGGGATTGGCTGACTCCGCAATCAGCTCTCCCGCAAACATGAGCACGGCTGCAACGAAGGTGATGACGAGTCCAGCCGAAATCGCGTACCACGGCGAGGTCACGTAGTAGTTCTTGGATGCTTCAAGAATCGTTCCCCAGGTTGAGGCGGGCAAGTCAACGCCTAAGCCGAGATAACTCAGCCCGGCCTCGATCAGGATCGCTTCAGCCATGAGGGTCGGAATCAATGTCAAGAGAGGCCCAGCAGAGTTGGGAAGCACATGGAGACCGAGAATCTGAGCGGGCCGAACTCCCCCCACACGCAAAGCGGTCACAAACTCCCGCTCCTTGAGACTTCGGGTTTGTGCTCGCATGAGAAGAAAAACGCGAGGGAAGAAGAGGAAACCAATAATTACCGTGAGCGACAAACTCGTAGTGCCGAAGCTCGCGACCATAAGAATGGCGAAGAGCACAAGAGGGAAAGCGAGCGTTGCCGACGCGACGCTCGTGAAGGCGCCATCCAAGAATCTGCCAGCATTTCCCGCGATAAGACCGGTAGGAAGACCAATGACGAGGGCGACGAGAACGCTGCCAGCGGCGATGACCAATTCCAGCCGAGTGGAGTACACGAGCCGAGCCCAGACATCAGCTCCTGCCTCATCAGTGCCGAGGGGGTGGGCGAAGCTCGGCGACACAAGGATCGACGAGGCATCGATTGCGGATGGTGAGTACGGACTGAAGATCGACGGCCACACGGCCATGAGCAGGGCTACGACGCCGATGACAACGAGAGAGAGTCTGGCCGGGCCAATGGCGGCAATCTTTGCAATGATGCGAGAAAAAGTCGTCGCGCTTGTGCGCGGTTCTGTGAGTGTCATTCTGTGATCCTCGGGTCGACGAGACGGTAGGCGAGGTCTGCGAGGTAGCCGACGAGCAGCACCACGATCGTGGTGAGCAGCACAGCACCCTGCACTACTTGATAGTCACGATTGAGAACGCTTGAGAGAAGAAGCTGACCGATACCCCCGAGGCCGAACACTGCCTCGACAAGCACGGCGCCACCCACGAGCGCTCCGATCTGAACGCCGACGATCGTGATCATCGGCGTGACGGCGTTCCGCATGGCATAGATGAAGACGCGACGCGGTGTCGAGATCCCCATGGCCAACGCTGTTCGCATGTAGTCCTGTCGAAGGACGTCGGATGCCTCGGCGTAGACGAACCTCGTTAGCACTCCCCCCAAGAAGATTGCCAAAGTGGTGACAGGAAGAATCATCTGGATAAAGAACTCACCGAAGTCATCGAAAGGGCTTGTGAATCCACCCGATGGAAGCACGTCGAGTGTGACAGAGAAAATGATGATGAGAAAAAGACCAAGCCACACTGCGGGAATCGCAATTGCGAGTGTCGTGACGAAACGCACGGCCCGGTCAACGATGCCGTTGCGGAAGTAAGCGGCGGCCATCCCGAACAGGATTGACAGCGGCACCGCGATGACGACGGCTCCCACAATGAGGAAGAGCGTCGGTGGAACTGCGCCGGCAACGAGCTCTACTACCGCTACCCCGCTGCGGCTTGAGACGCCGAAGTCGCCGCGGAGGATATCGCCAAGCCAGATGCCGTACTGAACGGGCCAGGGCTGGTCGAGCCCCATTTCTGCTCGCAATCGGGCAAGAGTCTCCGCGGCATCCGGCCGCCCAGCCTGGGGGCCCAGCAGCAACACTGCCGGGTCCCCAGGGGTGAGACGAAGAGCGAGAAAGGCGAACACCGAGACGAACCACAAGACCACAGCGAGCTTTGCCGCTTCAATTCCTGCGCGTCGCATGATTTTCACGATGCTGCCTCCCTCGTTTCTGCTTTTCGTTGAGTGCTGTGTAGAGCGGGGTGCTACTTGCTGACCGTGACCTGCGAGAGGAGAGCCCAGCCGAGCGGGTTGACCTCGTAGCCCGAGACATCCGGTCCAGCGATCGACGCAACCGGGGTTGACTGCACGATCATGACCGGAAGTTCGTCAACCAAGATCTGCTGGAGCTCGCTGTAGAGTTCCGAACGAGCTGCCTCGTCAGAGACTCGAGTTGCGTCGAGCACGAGATCCGACACCGTCTGGTTCTGGTAATCATCCGCAAGGTGCGGAGTCATGATGATGTCAAAGAAGGAGTGGGGGTCCGCTCCAACGTTGAACACGTTCCAGGTGGCGTCGTAGCCGCGGCTGACGTAAGCGTCAAGCCACACCGAGATTTCCGTGATGTTGACGTTCAAGGTCACACCGATTTCGGCCAAGGATGCCTGCCAGACACGAGCGAGCTGTTCAGCTTCGGGAAATCCAGAAGGAACTTCGAGCGAGAACTCGAGGTCTGACTCGCCAGCAGCGGCAAGCATTGTCGCAGCCTTATCGAGGTCATACTCGTAGCCAGTCTGCTCGGAGTAAGCCCAACTGCTCTCGGGCAACGGGCTCCAGCTGCTCGAACCGCCACCACCGTAGGCAATCTCTCGGATCGAGGCCTTATCGAGGGCGTGTGCCAAAGCCTGACGCACCATCGGATCTGCAAGCTTTCCTGAGGAATTGAACTCGATCAACGAAAGGCTGTTGGAAGCAACAGGCTCCACAAGATCAGCGCGAGCGGAGTCAAGCTGCGAAACCGTCGCAGCTGAGGCGCTGGCAAGAATGTCGACGCTTCCGCTGTACAGGTTGTTGAGAGCAACTTGCTGGTCTGCAATCGGCTGCAGTCTCAGAGTCTTCGTCGGTGAGACCTCGCCAAAGTAATCGTCAAAGCTGGTCAGCACGATTTCAGTGTTCGCCGTCCAGCTCTCGAATTCATAGGGGCCTGAACCCACCGGTTCGGATGTCGCAGTATCAAAGCTCGACGGAGCCACGATCGCGATCGATGCCAAACCCGCGAGGAACGTGGCATCCGGGTTGTTCAGGGTGATGACGACTGTCTGATCATCGGGAGCTTCGTAGGATGCGACGTCAGCAAGACGGCCCGACCAGATCGAGTCTTCCGCCGTGCCCGCCCGCTCCATAGAAGCGATCACCGCTGCGGCATCAACTGAGGTTCCGTCGTGGAAAACCGCGTCCGGCACTAGGCTGAACGTAAACACCGTCGCATCTTCGTTTACTTCGTACGTTGCGAGATCAGGCTGAAGATTCAGTTCTGCATCGTAATCAACGAGCGTCGAGAACACGAGCTCTCGAATCGCAAATTCGAAGATAATGAGTTGATTGGTGTGAGGATCGAAGTTGTCGATATCGCCCGCCAAAGCTACGACTACCTCGTCCTTGATCGCTGCTGGGTCGTCGCTGGACGATGACTCAGCAGCGCATCCTGTAAGCAGGAGCGAACTTACTGCGGCAAGGCCGATCAACGACCGACGCCATGGTGACTTGTTACTCATTGCGCTACCTTTCTGTTACTTCTCTTGGTTGGTGCAGAGGTGTTACCGGTGACCCGCTGGTCTGCTAATGCCTGCCGACGGGATTCCAAATGCCGACGACCTCGTTGCCGTCGACGACGTGGACGCGACTGAACATATTCACGACGCCGCACGCATGATTAGGGATGATTCGCACTCGATTGCCAAAGCCGAGGGCATCGATTCCAGTTCCGTTGAGAATGCCGTGCTCTTCATAGGCGCGTTCGAACACGATGTTGTCGGCAAGCACTCCCGCGGGCGCCGTAACAAGCCCTAAAGTATCGCCACGATTCGAACGGTCAGAGCTCATTGCTTTGATACCCGCATCGATCACTCGACGATCAGGAGCTGGCGAGCTGACCACTGTGCTGAGCACTGTGAGAGCACACTGCGCGCTCAGGGCAGAACCAAGGCGAAGCTGGTTGGCATCAAAGAAAACATAGGTACCAGCACGAGCTTCCGTAACACCAGTGACTCGCGGCGCAGACTCCCAGCCGGGCGTTGAACCCACCGAGACCACCGAGATGGCGTGGTCGGATTCTCTCAGTTGTTCCGCCACGGCCACGAGCGTTGAGGACGCGCGCACTCCGGCCGCGACGACCTCATTGCGATCTCCGGTGATGCTCGCGAGTTGACCTTCGTGCATGTAAACGCCATCCAGAAGGATGCCGGGAAGAGCCGCGATGTCAGCCGCGACATCGGCCGCTCGAGCAGGGAGCACCCCGGTACGAGCCAACCCCGTATCAATCTCCAAGATGACCGGGATCTCAGCCCCAGCATCGACGGCAGCCTCAGACAGAACAGCGGATAATTCGACTGAATCGACTCCCACTGCCACACGTGCGGTGAGGTTGGCCTCAGCAACGAAGCGAGCCTTCGCTCTAGAGGACGGCGCATTGGCCCAGAACACGTCATTGATTCCCGCCGCGAGTAGCTCCTGAGCTTCTGCCAGCGTTGCACACGTGAATCCAACAGCCCCAGCTTGAAGCTGCAGTCGCGCAACTTCAATCATTTTTGAGGTCTTGAAGTGCGGCCGAAGAACGACACCCGCGTCCGTCGCGAAATCTGCCATCATGCTGATATTTCGCATCATCTGAGGACGGTCGATGAGAAGTGCCGGAGTTTCGATCATGTCGAAGGACGCTGCGTTATCTGTCATGATCCACTCCTCATGAGTTCGGCGGCATCGCTAATCCACGAGAGCGTCGGTACGGTGGCGGTTCCGTAGTTGTACAGCGCGAGTTTGCTGACTCCAGAACCACGGATCGCGTCTACCTTTGACAGAAAACTGTCCTTGGTCGGGTGGAAGCTTGGCCACAGCGTGATAGCCGATGCTAGCGATTCAGCTCCGCGATTAGACAGCGCGGCAGCTGCAAGAGTGTGGTCAAGTTCGCGCGCAACCTCGCCCGCTGTCGGGTAATAACTTTCGAGAACGAAAGAATCGGCCACGGCGACGCTCGCCGCGATGTCCACGCCTTCCATCCAGTTGCTGAAAGCCGGACGACCCCAGACTGCTGCACTCAAGTCAAGCATTGCGCCCTTGGAATGAAGTACCTCAGCAACGTGACCTGCGAGGTCAGTCACAATCTCATTTCGCATCCGGGTATACGCGGCGAGGTCGGGCCACATCATGTGGAGAGAGGCTATTTCGGCACCATCGTCGGAGTCACGGCCAGTGGGCGCTTCGGCGTTCCAGGTGCGGTACAACTCGCGGGATACCCGCAGACGAAGCGCTGCGACATCGATTCCGCGCTGTGTTCCTTGTCGATGGCAATTGTCGCAAAAGCACAACGACAAGAGGTACCGCGTCGTCGGGTCGAGGCGAGCACCCCACAATTCATGAGGGTGGCCGTGGTTATAGAGAAGGTACGACAGACTTTCGACCAGCACGCGGTCGAATAATCCAGAGCCGGCGATCGCTCCCATAAGCTCAATTGCATAGCGCTCGGCGTCCGGGTTTGCAGGGCACAGGCCATGCGTGAATGAATCGCCGAAGCAGTTTGTGATTGCTGCGTCAGGGCGAGCTGTTGCCATTGTCGAATTGTGAAACGCGATACCCCAGCCGCTGAGGGCAACACCTGCCTCATCCGCAGCGCGTTTAAGCGAGGGATACAACTCCGGATGCTCGAGTGCAATTCGCGAGGACGGAATCGACAAGTTACTGAAATTGTCGAGGTCAAGCGGCAAGTGGCTAGTATTCGCTTCTGCGACAGTTGACACTCGATCCATTCGACGCGGAGAAATGACCTCCGCTGAGTGATAAGCCGTTGCGATGACCAAACGGTCGACACCGAGCTCGGCAACCGTCTCGACTACGCGTTCGGGGCCATCCGCAATGACATCCCAGGGATAGATCATGAGCGATACTTCAGACAACGGGAACCTCCTGATAAATCTGTTCAATCAATTGGAGAGTTGGTTCGAGGTCGTCGAGCCCAAACCCCGCGTCTTCTTCCCGAAAACTTGACCATTGACGGATGAACGGAGCGCGGTCTATATCGATCGAAGGACCACTGCGCTCGACTCCGATCCCGGATATTGACCACGAGCCGTCCATGTAGATCCGAGCCGATCCTTTGGTTCCCATCACGGTGAGCCCCGTACCGATGGGTTCAAACGGAAGCCACGACATATCGATCGACACGATCGTTGACGCTCCAGCTCGTGCGACGACGCTAGCGTGGTCTTCAGTCTCGTGCCCGGGGTGAACGCGCTTGAGCGCTGCCGTCTGGAATCGGAGATCAGACCCGGTTATCGCGCGAGCGCGGTCGAATGCATGCACCCCATTCGTCACGAGCACTCCTCCACCGCTGACGGCAGAGTTGAAATACCAACTAGGAAGGCTGTCTTCTTCGAGGTGAAACTGCATCCGATCGTTGTAGGTGAGCACTTCCCCAAGTTCGCCACTTACAGAGGCGTCAACTACTGCTTGCACCCCGGCCCAGTGGCGAGTCGACATTCCCACAAACAGTCGCCCGCCTCGAGCGAGCGCGGCTCTTAGAGGTGCAGGATCTTGCCCAGGAACACGATGGGGTTTTTCAACTAGAACGTCGAGCCCCGCTGCTACCAATTCCGTCGACTGCACAAGGTGCCCCGCGGAAGGAGTGGCGATAATCGCGCTATCGAAGTCGTGCCCCTGGGCAAGCGCCTCCTGCACGGAGGTATAGGTGCTAGCGCCAGAGTCAACGGCACTTGCTCGCGCAAGGTCAGTGTCCACAACAGCTGCGATGTGATCTCCAACGGCGCGGACTGCAGCGGCGTGGCGATGACCCATCACCCCCGCTCCGACGACAAGGACCCGGCGCGCGCTCATGCGAACATTCCCTCGCTCTTCATCTCCTGCAGTACGTCACGAGCTGCCTCCAGAGTGAGATCGATGTCCGCTTCGGTGTGCGCGAGCGAAATGTGGTTACGTTTGAGCGTCATCGGGTACATCACGAACCCACGGTCTGTCATGCGACGGTGGAACGTGGCATAGGCAACATCGTTATTCTCGAGAAGATCGTTGTAACTCTTAGGCTCTCGGTCCATGAAATAGCAGATGAACACGCTGCCGAGTCCCGTGACGTGAGCGGCAATCCCGAGCTCGGTAGTGATCGAGCGGAGTCCATCGCGCATCCGTGCGCCGAGACGTCCGGTGTACTCATGCATTCCCACGTGTGGATCGCTCGCGACGGTCATCGTGGCAATTGCCGCAGCCATCGAGACGGGACCGCCGTTGAACGTGCCCGCGAGCATCACTCCTCCGCCAGCGGACGAGAAGTTGTCCATGAGGTCAGCGCGACCACCCAAGCCCGCTACCGCAAATCCGTTTCCCATTGACTTGCCATAACTCGTCAAGTCAGGCGTGATCCCGCACAGCTCTTGGTACCCGCCAGGGGCGTGACGGAACCCGGTGATGACCTCGTCGAAGATCAAGATGCTTCCCTCGGCCTTGGTGATCTCCCGAAGCCCTTCGAGGAAGGACTGGTCGGGAAGAAGCGCGCCAACATTGTGAGGCACAGGCTCGAGAATGATCGCAGCGATCTGATCTGGGTAGCGCTCATAGAGCGCGCGTACTGAATCGAGGTCATTGAAGTCTGCGACGAGAGTGGAGCCCAGAGCATCCTCGAGAATCCCTGTCGACAGCGGGTCGACTGTTCCGATTCGATCTGCGGGCGACGCGACGTTGCGTGCAACCGCGTCTCCCCAGCCGTGAAAACAACCTTGAAACTTGAGGAGGTACTTGCGACCGGTGACCCCCCGAGCAAGACGAACAGCTTGCATAGTTGCTTCTGTGCCGCTCATTGTCGTTACCGACTTCTCGACCGATGGAATGAGCTCAGCAACCATCCGAGCGACCTCAACTTCGAGTTCACTCACGCCCAGACCGACAAGGTCAAGGCCCTTCAAGCTCTCAGTAACAGCGGCGGTCACTCGCTCATCGGAATGACCGAGCAAGATCGCACCGAAAGCAGCGTGGTAGTCGACGTAACGACGACCGTCATAGTCCGTCAGGTACGCACCCTGAGAATCGCGGAAGGCATACGGCGCGCCGAAGTTTCGAGTTGCCGAATTCACCCCTCCGGGAATTAACTCTTTGGCTGCGCTGATCAGCGCAGCGGCTGTCGTAGGCACAGTATCTTGCTCCTTTTCAATCGTGGGGTAGTAGTCGCGACGGCTATCGAGCGAGACGCGGGTCAGGAATGTCGAGTAAAGAAAGAGCATCCTGGTGCAGGATCGACTCCACTGTTTCTTCGAGGACATGGGGCAGATTTCCTGCACGGAAGTCGGCAAGGGAACGAAAGCGGGCGATCGCGTCAGCGGGCTCCCAGAGCGGATAGTCGCTGCCAAAGAACAACTTGTTGACGACCCCCCACTCTTGAGCGTTAACGAGAGCCATGAACCCGTCCATCGGGCGGTGCCAACTTGCTGAGACATCGGCGTAGACGTTCGCATGTTTACGCAGCACTACGACCGCATCCCGCTGCCAGGGGTGCCCCATGTGCGCCATGATCTGCTTAAGCTCCGGATGGCGGCGCGCGACTTCTTCAACAACGAGCGGTTGGCTGAGCGAGAGTCGGCCCTGCGCACTCGGTGTCGCTCCCATGTGCCACAGGATGGTCATCCGGCGTTCAGAACACAGCCGATAAAACTCATCAAATGCGTGGTCAAGCGGGTCGAACAGCGAAAGCACAGGGTATAGCTTCACTCCCTTGAAGCCGAGCTCGTAGGCTTCATCGAGCTGCGCTCGCCAGTCCGTATCGAGCGGGTCTAGGGCAGTAAACGCCACAGTGGGCGTCGAGAGTTGTGCACAGTAATCAGCGACGAAGCTATTCGGGGTGTGAACTCCCGCGCGGGTCGCCGCGAGACCGAACACGATCGCAACATCCACGCCGGCCTTCGTCATTGCGGCGTCATACATCTCAGGTGAAATGCGTGGGTATGGCTCGCCGTAGGCAGGTTCCCAGTTCTTTTTGTGCTCGTCACCCCAGTGCTCAGGTTGGTGATTATGGGTGTGAACATCAACGATCATGGTTTTCTCCTTTTCGCTGACCGCCCCGCTCAGCACGAAAGGCGGCCACAAATCGCGGGTCTGCGGCGAGCGTTGCCGCCACCTCGTGCACTCGCACAGAGAGCGCTCCGCGCAGCTCAGGCGCAAGTTCTCCTGCGGGGCCCGACACACTTATCGCGACGGGAACATCAAGCCCTAGAGGAATCGGCACAGCCAAACAAATGACGCCAAGGTCGCGCTCTTGGTCATCGAGGCTGTAGCCCCGTTCGCGAATCGCGGCGAGTTCAGCGTCCATGTGTTCGCGATCAACAATCGTGAACTCCGTGAAACGGGCATAGGGCTCGTCAGGAAGATGCTCCCCGATGTGTCCACTCGGTAATTCCGAAAGCAGCATCTTCCCGATGCCCGTGCAGTAGGTGTAGTCGAGTGAGCCATCGCGCGACCGGAACCGTAGAGGGCGGTCAGGCTCCTGCACGCACAGGTGCAAGGCCCACCGTCCCTCAAGAACACCGAGATTCGCGGTGAGCCCGGTTTCGTGAGCGAGCGTCTTCAAGTAGGGCGCTGCGACATCGGCGGTATTCGCTACCCGTCGGTACGACTCAGAGATATCCAGCACCGCATGACCGAGCGCGTAGACCGGAGGATCACCGTCTCTGTAGACAAATGCTTCTTGTTCGAGCACTGAAAGCAACCGAATGAGGGTTGACTTGGGCAGTTCCAGCTCAGCAGAGAGCTCGGCCAGACTCAATGCTTTCTCTTGCGCTCCGAGCACCTTGAGCACCTTGAGAGCCTTGACTAAGCCCTGTGAATGATACGACGTGGCACTACGTTCCATGTCAGGGACTCTATACAGCGCCGCGCTAAAAGTGAAGCACATGGAATGTTAATTCCATGTTGCGCGATGTGGAACACAACCGCTCCCCGTGAGTCGAGCAAATGTCGCCAGCCCCCTTTGCCAACGATCGCCCCGAAAGCGGGGATTGTCGTGAGGGAGACTCACGAGAAGACTGAGAAGAACTTTTTTTCCCAAGGAGACCACATTGGCTGTTTCAAGCGATGGCCGAGTAGCCGTCTACATCGATTTCGACAACATCGTGATCTCTCGTTACAACCAAAAACATGGCAATGGCCAGTTCTCTAAAGACAAGGTCCGCATCTACCGATCCGATCGCTCAGAATTGAACGTGCTCAGCACCAAACTGCGAGAAGCCACGGTGGATGTCGAAGCGATCCTCGACTACGCCTCATCCTTCGGCACCGTCGCTTTCAGTCGCGCCTACGCTGACTGGTCAGTACCCGTGAACGCGGGCTACCAGAAGCAACTCGTCAATCGCGCGGTGGAACTGGTGCAGCTATTTCCGCTTACCGCACAGTTGAAGAATGGCGCTGACATCCGCCTCTCTGTTGATGCAATGGAAGACATGTTCCGGTTGCCTGACATCAGCCACGTGGTGATCGTGGCGGGCGACTCTGACTACGTGGCGCTCGCTCAGCGCGCGAAAACGCTCGGTCGCTATGTCGTCGGAATTGGTGTGGCTGGCGGAACAAGCGAAGCGCTGACATCGTCGTGCGACAAGTTTGCAGATTACGATTCGCTGCCGGGCATCCAGTACGGAGCTCCTTCGGCTCCGCCGCAGGCGAGCGCAAAGCTCACGCCGCCCGCACCCACCAAAAAGAGTACGACAAGCACCCTGACACAGGCTGGCACACCGAGTGCGGCAACAACCGCGCCGAAAGAGAAAACGACTATGGGACCGACTTCAAAGACCCCACCGACGACCGAAACTCCGGCCAGCGGGATGCGGCCTTTCACGATGCTCGTGCGCGCGATGCGATTGGTTCAGCAAAAGGAAGACTCCGAGTGGCTCAACAGCTCAGGTGTTAAGAACCAGATGTTGAGAATAGACCCGTCATTCAACGAGGCTGCTCTGAAGTTCAAGACCTTCAGTGAGTTCGTCGCGTCGCACAGCTCACACGTCGAAATGCGGGAACGGAACGGCGTTCGAGAACTGCGATTGCGCGCGAAAGCAGCTCAGCCTGAATAGTGACGAGACCCGTCTCCTCGTGACGAGGAACTGAGGTGCGCCGACGAACTTAGGCGAGCAGTTGTTCCGCCAACAGCTCGAGGGCGCGAACGCGTGCGGGTGAGGTTGCGGGTGCGTCTTCGGCGCTCGCCGAAAGACCAGGAACCACCATCACCTCATCGACACCAAAACGAGTGGCAAGCGAGCGGATGCGGGCCGCAGCAGCGACTGGCTCGTCAATGATCCAGCGCTCCGCCATGTCATCAACCATCTGTTGCTGCGGTGCTGCAAGCTCTGTCGCCGCAGCCTCTTCGATCGTGGCGAGAGGGCCGAGCGGCATACCACTGAGTAGACGTGCCATTTGCTGCAATTGTGGCAAAGCCGCGGCACGCGCCGCCGCGGCCGACTCTGCGACTGCGACGTTCAAGGTGAGGAAGGTTTTAGGCGCCTTCTGCTGCTCTGACGGCACAAAATTGTCACGGTAGAGACCCAAGATGCGCGCGGTGCCTTCACCTGAGAAGTGGTGAGCGAAAACATACGGCATGCCCTGCGATGCCGCCAGTCGGGCAGAGTAATCGCTAGAGCCTAAGAGCCACAGATCAGCGACGGATGCCGCGTTTGGCGTCGCCGTCAACTCGTAGGTGCGCCCCTGCTGCAATTGGAGCGTTGCGCCCTCCGGATGCATGAGGCTGCGAATGTCGGCCACATTCCGAGGGAAGGCATCAACGTCGCTCGTTGTGCCCGTCATTCGCAGATACGACGTAATCACCGGATCGCTTCCCGGCGCGCGGCCGATACCGAGATCGATACGTCCAGGGAACGCGGCTTCGAGAAGGGCAAATTGCTCCGCGACAACAAGAGGCGCATGGTTGGGCAACATTACTCCCCCAGACCCTAGACGAATGCGCGTGGTCTGCGCTGCCAAAATTCCAATCAGCACCGCTGGGTTCGTGGACGCAACAGCTTTCATGTTGTGATGTTCAGCCACCCAGTACCGCGAGAAGCCCAAGTCGTCGGCTCGCTGGGCGAGAGCAACCGTCGCCGCGAGAGCATCGGCGGACGTCTGGTTGCTACGAACCGGAATGAGGTCAAGAACGGAAAGGCGCAGTGGTGTAGTCATCACTACTACTCAACGCATCCGGGGGCGGGATATTCCTGAGCGTCACGGTCGATTCTGGCTCGTCACACCGCGCTCGTCGAACAGATAGCTAGGGTGTCCATATGAAGATTTCGGCGCTCAGCGAGCACACCGGGGCATCAGTGCCCACGATCAAGTACTACCTACGCGAGGGCTTGTTGCCCGCGGGCGAACGCTCGGCACCAAATCAGGCAACCTACGGTGAAGCTCATGTGCGCCGCATCCACTTGATTCGAGCACTGACAGATGTTGGAGGGCTTTCCGTCGCTGATGTTAAGCGAGTAACGGAAGCCATCGATAAGGAATTGCCACTGAGCCATGCCTTTGAGATTGCCCAAAGTACGGTCTCAGAACAGGTCGATCCGGACTCGCTGGATGAGGATGCGCTCGCCACGGTTGATGGCGTCATCGCCGATTGGGCGTGCGCGAGCGACGATTCTGGTCGGCTAGCTGCAGCGCGAGTCGTCATGAATTTTCGCCACACTGGCCAAGGCGCTAGCTCTTCATGGCTCGACGCGTACGCGCAGGCTGCTCTAGTGGTGGCTGAAGCAGATCTTGACCTCGTCGAGACGCGCCGCGATCTAGAGACGCGAGCAGAGACGGTGGTTGTCGGCACCGTTCTTGGTGACGCTCTCTTCGCCGCTCTTCGGCGGAGCGCTCAAGCGGCGGCATCCGTGCGTCGCTATGGATACCCCGGCCGCCAGCAGTAAGCAGGCGGAAGGTGGCCGTGAAATTACGCGCAATTTCACCTTTTTAGTTTTGGATAGCGCAACTATCCGATAGTGTTGCTATCGATTTGAGGAGCAACCATGATCACACCACCCACTTCCCCGCTCAGCCTTACTCGCGTTCCGCTTCACCAACCACTTCTGTGGCTCGCAGCGCTGATGGCGGGAGCCAGCATCGCGGCAACAATTGGGCTCGCCATCGACCCCCGTCTCGTTACCGGCGCCCCACTGTGGGCTAAACCACTCAAGTTCTCCCTATCAATCGCGCTCTACGCGCTCACACTCTCGTGGCTACTAGGAATGCTGCACAGCCACCGTCGCCTCACCTGGTGGCTAGGAACGCTGAGTGCTCTTTTTCTCGCCGTAGAAATAGTCATCATCGGCGGCGCCGCAGCGCTTGGCACGACAAGTCACTTCAATGTCAGCACACCCCTTACGACCACGCTGTGGTCGGTGATGGCAGTCTCCATTGTCATCGTGTGGAGCGCCGCGATAGCGGTCGCCATCCTGCTCTGGCGACAAAAGCTACCTGATCGCGCCCGTGCAGTTGCTATCCGGTCTGGCCTCATCATCGGACTAGTCGGCATGGGCGTGGCATTCTTCATGACTTCCCCCAACGCTGAACAACTCAATGACTTTCAAGGAATTGCGGGAGCGCACACGGTCGGCTTGCCGGATGGCGGCGCGGGCCTTCCACTGCTCGGTTGGAGCACTCTCGCTGGTGACTTGCGGGTGCCACACTTTATTGGGATGCATGCGCTTCAGATCCTGCCCCTCAGCGCGCTCGTGCTAGAGCTACTGGGGCGTCGCTTCGATACTCTTCTGTTGCCCGCAGTACGGCTACGCATCGTGGTCATCATCGCTACCCTTTACGGCTCCATCACCGCGCTACTGACCGTGCAAGCGCTCAGCGGACAATCCATCGTGCGACCGGATGGCGCCACCATCGCAGTCACGAGCGTGCTGTTTGCCGGGGCTGCCGCCGCGATCGCCGTGTCACTCATAGCGCGGCTTCCGTCATCACGCGAAGATTCTGCCGCGCGGGTCGGCGCCCGCACTCAATAGACTGGGGCGATGCACGCTGCCGAACCGTCGCCATCCGCTTCGAACGAACCGAGCGAGAAAGTGGGTTCAGCCTCGACGCCCGAGTCGGCGCGCTCTCACCGGTCGACTTCACGCACGCGCGCACGCCGCATCATCCGCGCTGTTCTCGTCTCGCTTGCGGCGCTCGTGCTCGCTGGCGTTGTCGGAATTCTCATGTGGGCCAACGTCGGAGTCATGCAGGCCGAGCAGCCAGCGCTAGAGAGTGTGCGAACCAACCCCTCTGTACACATCACAGAAAATCAGAACTCGTTCATTCTCACCCCCACCGCTGAGGCCTCTGGTGAAGGACTCGTATTCATCCCCGGTGCGAAAGTCAGTGCGGATGCCTACCTGTACAAGCTGTCGGGGGCCGTTGCCGAATCGGGGCTGACAGTCGTGGTCACTAAACCCATTCTGAACCTTGCGTTCTTCGACCAACGCGGCCTCGATACCTTCACGAATGCGGTGCCCGATATCGACGAATGGTTCGTCGGTGGCCACTCACTCGGCGGGGTGCGCGCCTGCCAGTATGCCGAACAGCCTGATGTCAGCGGACTGGTTCTCTTTGGCAGCTACTGCGCCAATGACCTCGCCGACGTCGACACTCGCGTATTGAGCCTCAGCGGCAGCAACGACTTGCTGAGCACTCCCGAAAAAATCATGAATGCCGCCCACCTCCTGCCCACAGCGACAACTTTCTTCCCGATCGACGGAGCAAATCACGCAAGCTTCGGCGACTACGGGGTGCAAGCCGGCGACGGAGTTGCCACCCTCGACAGCTCAGTGGTGCGCGATGTCATCGCCGCGGAACTCAACAGCTTCTTACTCACACGCTAAACGCGGTCACACACGAGCAAAGGGAACACCGTGGCGCTATCTGAATCCGGAGTGGTGCTTATTCCCTTGCTGGCGGTTCTCGCCCCGCTGCTGGCGCGAGCCTTATCGCCCCTTGTGCGCATCTCGATAGTTGTCTTCGAACTTCTATTAGGCATTCTCATCGGGCCCAGCGTGCTCGGTTGGGTCAGCGAGTCAGCGTTTGTTGAGCGTCTCGCCGATTTCGGGCTAGCGCTGCTCTTCTTCATGGCTGGCAACGAGATCCAGATTCGAGTTCTTCGCGGGCGAAGCGGCGGCCGGGCATCCCTCGGATGGCTCATCAGCTTGGCTGCAGGCATCGGAATTGGCTTTATTGTCTCGCCAGGAGCAGGCGCCGTCGTGATTGGCATTGCGCTGTGCTCGACAGCGTTAGGAACGCTTATGCCGATCATGCGTGATGCCGGAGAACTGCCAACGCCCTTTGGTGGTGCGGTCGTTGCGGTCGGCGCCGTCGGCGAATTTGGCCCTTTGATCGCAATTTCGATCTTTTTGGGTGCCAGCTCTCCCGGCATTTCGACCGTCGTTCTGGGAATCTTTGTTGTTATCGCCGTGGCGCTGATCGCTCTCGCGGCGCGACTCGAGCACGGCGCTCTTCACCGGCTCGTGAACGCGACACTTCACACCTCTGGTCAGATCGCCATCCGAATCGTCATCCTGATTCTCGCCGGTCTTGTAGTGCTGAGTATCGTGCTCGATCTCGACATGCTTCTTGGCGCTTTCGTTGCTGGTTTGCTCTGGCAAATCATCATGCGTCAGGCTCCCGAACACGACCGTGTGGCAGTCGACTCCAAGCTCGAAGCGCTCGCGTTTGGCTTTCTTGTGCCGATCTTCTTCATCTATACCGGCGTGACATTCGACCTCAACGCCCTGCTCAGCGACGGTAGCGTCGCTGCTCTCGTGCCGATCTTCCTCGTCTTGCTTCTCATCGTACGAGGCCTACCCTCGATGCTGTCGGCCCCGGATGACTCCCGCCGTCGCGACCGCGTTGCGCTTGGCTTTCTCGGCGCAACCGCCCTGCCGATCATCGTCGCCGTCACCGCGATCGGAGTGGACACAGAAGCGATCAGTTCTGGCACCGCCGCCGCTCTCGTCGGGGCCGGCATGCTGTCCGTGTTGCTATTTCCACTTATCGCGACAGCTCTGCGCGGAGATTCAGCCGCTCTTCACTCCCGCAACAACGGGACCCCACGAGACAACGTCGAAGGGCGACACATCGAAGAAGAGGCTTAGCGTGCGCCAGCTACGCAAGAATCGGGATCGTGCCGGTGGCTGCGTATCCTGCCGACGCGGGCAATGGCTCGCCCAAGACGTCCGACGAGGCGTGCGAGCTGACCGCTGCCTCAGTGGCCGTCTCATTGCTCATCGAAATGATCGGGATTGACTCGGTGAGCGCCACAAGGCCGTCACTGATGGTGACGAGCGGATCGGCATCCGTGCTCGAGAAAATGGGGAACGAGCGGCCGTCGTCGGGCAAGCGTCGGCCTCGACGAATCACGACGATCGTTGCTGCAGCGAGCGGAATGGCGACAGCGCTTGGGGCGGCAACCCACAATGATGCACTCATCAGACCGTAAGCACCCCAGACGGTGTAGCCGAAGACCAGCAACCATTGCGTTGTTTGCGAAATACCGGCAAGTCGGACGGCGTCATTGCGGCTCTGCCAGGTGGTCCGGGCCTGTGGCACCCACATCAGGAACGAAAAGATAGTGCCCACGAATCCGAGTGCGTTAATAGCGAAATCGGTGATGTTCATCCCGTTTGATTTGATCTTTCTGACGGCCCTAGGAAGAACTCCCGAATGGACGCGATTGCGAGGCATCACCACGATGTCTCGGTAATCATAAACACAAAATGTGGCGTGCGCCAGCACTTGTTTTAGAGCGGCACAGGAAATAGTCAAGCTCGCACTAATAAGCTGGGGGCAACCCAGTTAAACCGGGGTTACATGCGCACTCTGCGCTCACAACGTGCGCTTCGTATGCGACCCCATTAGGAGGATCTCATGCGCGCTGTCATGTTCAACCAATGGAAGACGTTTCCCACTCTCGAGGACGTAGAAAAACCGACTCCCGGGCCGGGCGAAGTGCTACTCAAGGTCGCAGGCGCAGGCGCTTGTCACTCCGATGTCGCGGTTTACCACGACATGGATGACACCAGCGCGCCTCCGCAACTCAAGCCCAGCTACATCCTCGGCCACGAAAACTCAGGATGGGTCGAAGAAGTTGGCGCTGGCGTCACCGGAATCACCATCGGCGATGCTTTTCTCGTGTACGGACCGATCGGATGCGGGCACTGCCCTGCCTGCTCACGGGGCCAAGACACCTACTGTCAGAACCAAGCCGACATGCCGTACATGGCATCGGGACTAGGACGCAACGGCGGAATGGCCGAATACATGACGGTGCCTGCGCGAAACCTTGTGCCCCTTGGTGATGCCGATCCGGTTGCGGCTGCTCCCCTCTCTGACGCGGGCCTGACTCCGTATCACGCGATCAAGAACTCACTGCCGAAGCTTCAAGGCGGCGGTAAGACCGCACTCGTCATCGGGCTCGGCGGCCTCGGCCAGCTCGCCGTGCAGATCCTGACCGCCATCACCGGCGCGACAGTTATTGCGACCGACTCCAAGCCGGATGCGATGGAGCGAGCGGCCAGCCGCGGTGCCATCACGGTGCCCAGCGGAGACGACCAGGCGGCTCGCATTCGCGAGCTGACGGGCGGTCGCGGCGTTGACGCTGTCTTCGACTTTGTCGGAATCGCGCCGACCGTGGCACTCTCCATGCAGTCCGTGGGAGTTCAGGGACGCGTCACGATCGTGGGAATCGCTGGCGGCGTCTACGACTGGGGGTTCTTCACAGTGCCTTACGAGGCAGAACTCCTCAGCACCTACTGGGGAACCATCGAGGAACTCTACGAAGTTGTTGCGCTCTACCGCGCAGGCAAAATCACCCCCGATGTCGAAATCTTCGACATGGAACATGCCCTCGACGCCTACACGAAGCTCGAATCCGGCAAACTCTCCGGACGCGCCGTCGTCGCACCGCACGGGCAGAGTAAGTAGCTCACCGTTCAGACTGTGGCGCGCGAATCGCTTTCGGGCGGCTAGCGCGCCACATTCCATTTCCAGTCGGCAACGGCGGGCATGTCTTCGCCATGTTCTCGCGTGTACTGGGTGGCCTGCAATCGAGTGTCGTGCATCTCTTGCCAGAACGCGGCATGTCTCGACGTCAAGCCGGGCACGCGTTCGAGCACGTCGATTACGAGGTGGTACCGATCGAGGTCGTTGAGCATCACCATGTCGAACGGCGTCGTGGTCGTGCCCTCATCTTTGTACCCGCGAACGTGGAGTTGAGCGTGCCCTGCTCTCTTATATGTGAGGCGATGAATCAACCACGGGTAACCATGGTGGGCAAAGATCACAGGCTTGTCTGTCGTGAAGATCGCGTCGTATTCGGCGTCGCTCAACCCGTGAGGATGTTCAGACTCGCTGTGCAGGCGCATCAGGTCGATGACGTTGACCACTCGCACTCGCAACTCAGGGATGCGCTCCCGCAAGATTTGCGCCGCAGCCAGCACTTCAAGGGTGGGAACATCGCCTGCACACGCGAGCACGACATCCGGCTCCTGACCGACCACTTCGGTGCCTGCCCAGTCAAAAATCCCGATCCCTCGCGTGCAATGTTCGATCGCTGCGGGCATGTCTAGCCAGTTATTCTCAGGGTGCTTCCCAGCGATCACCACATTGATTTTGTTGACCGAGCGAAGGCAATGATCGTACGTCGCGATCAAGGTGTTGGCGTCACAGGGCAAATAAGCGCGAACGACATCGGGCTTCTTGTTCATGACTAAGTCGAGAAAGCCAGGATCTTGATGCGATGCACCGTTGTGATCTTGACGCCACACGTGAGAACTCAGCAAGTAATTCAGCGATGACACGGGGCGACGCCACGGAATGTCAGTCGCGCCCTCGAGCCACTTGGCGTGCTGATTGAACATCGAGTCGACGATGTGGATGAACGCCTCGTAAGAGTTGAATACTCCGTGACGCCCAGTGAGAAGGTAGCCCTCAAGCCAGCCTTGGCACTGGTGCTCACTCAGCATCTCCATGACGCGACCGGCGCGCGCAAGATGATTATCGGAATCGATCGACATATATTCGGCGTCCCACTGCTTGTCGGTGACATCGAGCACGGCGCTCAATCGATTGGATGCCGTCACATCGGCACCAAAGATCCGAAAGTTCTCTGGGTTGTCCCGCACCACATCGCGAAGCCACTCCCCCAGCGCCCCCGTTGCAGAACTGCTTGTTTCGCCGGGATTGGGCACGTCAACCGCATAGTCCCGAAAGTCGGGCAGTCTGAGCGGGGTGCGCAGCAGCCCACCGTTAGCGACAGGGTTTGCGCTCATCCGGCGGTCTCCGTGCGGCGCGAGCGCCGTCGTCAATTCGCGAGGCGCACCACTCTCGTCGAAGAGTTCCTCGGGTCGGTACGACGCCATCCAGTCGTGGAGCTGTTGCAGATGTTCTTCGGTGTCCTGCACGCTCGCGAGCGGAACCTGGTGCGAACGCCAGTTGTTCTCGACAGGATGCCCGTCAACCACTTTGGGCCCAGTCCAGCCTTTGGGCGTGCGAAGAATCAGCATCGGCCACGCCGGACGCTCCTCGAGTGTTCCTGCGGCAGCATCCGCCTTAATACGCGCTATGTGGTCAACAATGTCGTCGAGGGTCGCGGCCATGCGCTCGTGGACAGCGCGAGGGTCTTCGCCGTCGAAGCCACCGGAAACCACGTAGGGCGTGTGACCGTAGCCGCGCATCAGGTCGCAGAGCTGCTCTTCAGGGATGCGGGCCAGCACTGTGGGGTTAGCAATTTTGTACCCGTTGAGATGCAGAATCGGCAGCACCACGCCATCACGTTGCGGATCGATGAACTTGTTGGAATGCCAGCTCGTGGCGAGTGGCCCCGTCTCGGCCTCGCCATCGCCGACGACGGCAGCGACAAGCAGCTGGGGGTTATCGAAGGCGGCACCGTAGGCATGAGAGAGCGCGTATCCGAGCTCTCCACCCTCATGAATCGACCCTGGTGTTTCGGGGGCAGCATGGCTGGGGATTCCGCCCGGGAACGAAAACTGTCTGAAGAGCTTGCGGATGCCGTCAGCACTGCCATCGATGTCGGGATACGTTTCGCTGTACGCGCCATCGAGATAGGCGCTGGCCACTACGGCGGGACCACCGTGCCCCGGGCCCGCAACGAAAATGGTGTCGGTGTCGCGTTCCCGGATAATGCGATTCAAGTGAGCCCACACGAAGTTGAGGCCGGGCGTTGTGCCCCAGTGTCCTAGGAGCCGTGGCTTGGTGTGCTCGCGGCGAAGGGGCTCACGCAGCAATGGGTTGTCGAGCAAATAGATCTGACCGACTGCAAGGTAATTTGCTGCGCGCCACCACGCATCCAGTTGATCGAGCGTCTGAGCAGTGATCTCACCGGCGCGCGGGCGGCACCACGATTGGCGGGAGTCGGAGTGTTGAATAGGCACGAGATTCTCTCTTTCTTCACACTGGTGCGGTTTGAGGTCATCCGTTCAATCACGCCCCACTACAGCGAGAGGACGCACCGCCAGTTTAGGAGTCGAACTCCACTAGTGCGCCAGAATTCCGCGAGACTGTGGGTATGCCGATAGCCCGGGCACGTGGTGCAGCAAGTTACTCTCAGTACATGGTTTCCAGACGCTCACGACGCGAAGGCGCCTTAGCTTCATGGAACGACGAGCGCGGTTTTGGATTCATCAATGTCGACGGCACCGACGATGCCGATAGCTCGGGTGCCGCAAGCGAGCGGGTTTTTGCCCACATTTCGGCGTTTCCGCCCCGCGATAGCCGTCCCACTCCCGGCGAACGCATCAGCTTCACTGTCGAACGAACGCGCGAAGGAAAAATTCGCGCCCGCAACATCCGCTACCTTTCTGCCTCTGGTCGCCCGATTCACTCGCGACGACGTCGAGCGGGCACGATGAGCTACGTGGTGCTGGCCACTTTCGCTGTCGCTATTGGCATTGTCACGGCCATCGGTGCCCTGCCTTGGCTTTTCGCGGCACTGTACTTGGTCGTGAGCCTCATCACCTACGCTTCCTACGCCGCAGACAAGAAAGCTGCCCAGACTAAACAGTGGCGCGTGACGGAAAGCGCTCTTCTCGGTCTTGGCCTGTTCGGCGGGTGGCCGGGAGCGCTTGTTGCCCAACAGCGGCTGCGGCACAAAACCCAGAAGCCGGTATTTCGGCAAGCATTCTGGGGCACCGTCGTGCTCAACATTCTCGTGTTCGCGATTCTCACGACGGCGCTGCGCCAACCGGTACTCGAGCTCATGCGGCTGATTCTCGATTCCATCACGCCGTAGATCCGCAGGGCAGAGCGCGCATGCACTCCGATACCCCATGGGGTATAGTCTTTAGATACCCCCTAGGGTATTTTTGAAGTCCACTGATCAGAGGAAGAACCTATGTGTCGTGCCGTCACGTGCAACGTATGCCAGAAGACGACGTGGGCCGGATGTGGCGAACACATCCAGTCCGTAAAGAGCCGAGTTCCCGCGTCACAGTGGTGCAACGGCAAGCATTCCGCGTCCCAAATCGCGCAAGCACAATCAAGCCGAGGCAACTTTTTCTCGCGACTCTTCGGACGTTGAGCATGAAACGCTCACTACTCGCTCTCGCCGCTTCGCTTCTCCTCGCGACCTCGCTCGCCGGATGCGCGCCAGCGAGCGAACCCATCGAACTCAGCGCCGACACGATCCTCATCGACGTTCGCACGCCAGGAGAATACGATGCAGGCCACCTCGATGGCGCCATTCTCCTCGACCTCAGTGGTGGACAGTTTGCAGCAGCGCTTCCCACCCTCGATGCCGACGCCGAGTATGCCGTCTACTGCAAATCGGGCAACCGTTCCGGTCAGGCAGTCGCGCTGATGGAGAATGCCGGCTTCGACAATGTCATCGACCTTGGTTCCATCGGGAACGCGACAGCCTCAACACAAATCGAGATCGTTCAGTAGCCCTCGAACCCCTGCCGCGAGCGTTGCCTTCTTGGCCGCAACGCCAATCGATGAGGGGCGCAGCTCCGAACCACTGAGGTGAACACCACACCCGCCTCCAGCACGAAGTACAGTGCCGACAACCAGTTCGATCGCGCTACAGCTGGCTTGTCACGCGTCGTTGTTTCCACGAGACTTGGCGATGTGGTTGCCTACGTCAACCCCAACGCCGCCGCGCACTCCGACACCGCGACTCTCCTCCTGCACGGCGCTGCTGGTTCGTGGACGACCTGGCTCCCCCTCATCCGCGCATCCCATCGGATAGGCAGCCCACTTCAGAACATTGTTGCTCTCGACCTACCCGGCTGGGGTGAAAGCGGCAGCATCCCCGACGGCGCCGCCGTCGAAGACATGGCGGATGCCGTTGCCCACGTCGCCACAACCCTCGGCTTCGCTCGATGGAACGTGTTCGGTCACTCGCTCGGCGGACACCTCGGACTCACGATCGCCACCAGACACCCCGACCAGACCGCGAGCGTCACCGCTATCTCGGCAACCGGCCCGGCAGCGCTGTCGGTGCTGCGGCATCCGATTCGCAATTTCGGCGCACTGCCGCTGCTCGCGGGGATGCTGGGAGCGATGCACTTTCTGCGCGCACTCGGCAAGGGAGGAACTGCCCTCGTTCGTGGCCTTCATCGCCTGCGCCTGCTCGGCCCCCTCAGTTCACCGCTCTTCGCCGACACGCGCGCGCTCGATTACTCGGTTTTCAACTCCCTTGCCGTTGAAATTCGACCGTCGTCTTTCGTGCGAGCAGCGAAGGCGGCAGGACGGTACGACGAAACGCGGTGGGCGAGCATCCAGTGCCCCGTCACACTCGTGCGCGGCGAACATGATGTCTTCGTGAGCGCTTCGGATACGACCTGGTTCGACGAGGTCATTCCTCACGCCACCCAGCAAGTCTCGTGGGGCGCTGGGCACTTCGCCCACATTGAATCGTTCGTCGCTGCATCAACAGCGCGTCCCGGGCGTCGCCGAACCCATCTTGCCGCCTAGCAGGATGTGCTCCGCAGAGACTCGCCTCTAGTTGCGTCGCACGAGCACCACTGAGTCCTCTACCGTGAACGACTCATCGCTGGATCGTGTGACCTGACGCGGACGCAACTCACACAGCACGACGGTCCACTCAGCGGGGTTCAAGTCGAGCATCTCAAGTTCCTGCTCCGGCGTGGGATGATCTGGCTGCTGCAAGTCAGGCTCACAACTGGAATGCTCAGTCGCTCTTTGGGAAACAGGAGAATGCGCTGTGACAAGCAGGTGCCCACCGATCGCAACCATGCTCGCTGCCTTCCTCAAGATATCTGCCCTCGCAAGTTCGACCGGCGATTGCAAGAAACTCGCAGTCACAAGGTCGAATGTGTCAACGCAGTCGAAGTCAGAGAGGTCTGCGACCTTAAATTGGAGGCGATCATGCGAAAATCCCAGTTGAGTCGCCGCTTCTCGCGCGCGCGCAATCGCCGTGAGCGAGATATCTATACCTATGGTCGCCCAGCCACGTTGTGCAAGCCACAGCGCATCTCCGCCTTCACCGCTGCCGAGATCGAGCGCAGTTCTGGCGTGCGTGGTCGCGTCCTCTAGATCAGGAACCACATCGGCGAGTACAGCATTGACGCGCCCCGACCACACACGGGCCTCGCCCGAGTATCTCGTCTCCCAAAAGGCTGCGGGCGATTGACTTCGTTCTGCGATGTCGAAGTCTTCACCGACCAGGGCGCCGTTGACAGCTGCACCGGTCATCGCGCCCGCCCCGATTGACATGGGCACCGTGAGCATTGGGTTCACCACGTTGCCCACAGCCCAAATACGGTCGTGGCTGGTCTTTCCCGCTGCATCCACTGCCAGAAAGCTGCTGCCAACAACGTCTGCGCGTTCGAGGTCTAAATGCTCAAGAAAGGCATCATGAGGATGCGGCGCTCCAGCAGTCAGGATCGCGTCGAGTGCCCAATGTTCGCCATCAACTGTGCGCACTCCAGTCAGCTGACCCCGCTGCGCCAGCACTTCTGCCACCGGCGAGTCAACGAGTTTCACGCCGCGGGCGCGGAATCGGTTGTGCGCTTCCTCCGACAGCTCGCCGAGCCCTGCCGTGAAGACCGTGATGTCGTCGCTCCACTGACGCGCAAGAAATGCCTGATGCGTTCCGAGAGCGGAGGTGGGAACCACACCAAGCCGCTTGTCGCTCACTTCCCAACCGTGGCAATACGGACAGTGCAACACGGCTGTGCCCCAGTGCTCGGCCAGTCCTGGAATTGAGGGAAGCACATCCGTAATACCCGTCGCGACGATGAGAGCGCGAGCGGCGAGAGTCGTTGCATCGCTGAGTGTGACTCGTATGCCATCTGCTTCGTCATCGACGCGCTCCACGCGCCCGTGAGCGACTTCACCACCATAAAGCGCGAGCTCACGCTCACCCCGGTCGCGCAACTCTCGTGGCGTTGCTCCCTCATTGCCCAGAACGCCGTGCATGTGATCAGCGAATCGATTACGGGGCTCCCCCGCATCAATTACGAGGGTGCGGCGACGCGCACGGCCAAGAAGTAAAGCTGCGCTCAGCCCAGCCGGCCCAGCGCCGATGACGATGACATCCCATTGATTCTGTTTCATAGCAGCAGTCTGCGGAACACTGTATGATTTTAGCAATCTAGTTTGCAGTAATGGCAAATGTGCACTCGTGGCGGCACCGCCGTGACGGGCGTTGAGAAAGGATGCGGTGTGCCCGAAGAACTCGACCAAGTTGGTCCGCGGCTCCGTGCCGCCCGCAGAGACCGCGGTTTGACGCTTGAAGAAACGGCACGCAACGCGAACATGTCGCTGAGCACGCTCTCGCGGCTTGAATCGGGCAAACGTCAGGCGTCGCTAGAGCTCCTCGTTCCGCTGACACGGCTATTGGGCATCCGAATTGATGATTTGCTCCAGCCCGAAGTGCGCGACCCGCGAGTGCATCGCGCCGCTGTTACACGCCACGGAATCACAATCGCCCCTCTTGCCCCCGATAGCTCGGCAATTCAAACCTACAAAATCACCTACCCGCCGATGGACACCCTCCCCGAATTGCGAGTGCATGACGGCTTCGAGTGGGTCTATGTGCTCACCGGCAAACTGCGACTGCGTTTAGGCGAGCAAGATCTCGTGCTCACCCGTGGCGAGGCTGCCGAGTTCGACACCCGTGTGCCCCATTCCCTCAGCGCGGCAGGCTCGGCGCCCGCCCAAGTGCTCAGCATCTTCAATAGCGAGGGCGAACGGATGCACACGCACCTGTCGTAATCACTCGCACGACGGCATTCACTGATTCGCGCGCGATCGGGGTCAGTCTTAGTCTTCAGCAACGGGTTCAGGCGGCAGCTTGCGCACCTTCGCGCGACGGCGACGACGCGCCGGAATCATGGCGCGCATCTCTTCGAGCTTGCCAAAGCACAAGAGACGATCGTTGGACTCGAGCACGGTACTGCGCCTCGGGTTGGGCACGACGGTGGAACCGCGGTGCAGAGTCAGCACGGTGATATCTTTCTCGCCGAGTCCAGATTCTCCGAGCTGCTTGCCCACAAAATCCGCGTCGCTTCCGACAACAATTTCGGCCACGCCATAGCCCGTTGACACGCTGAGACGCTGGCGAACATCGATCTCGGGGAACGCAACCTGATTGGCGATGTAGTCAATGATCGCGCCCGCGACATCCAACTCGGTTGCTCGCTCGATGCCTTCGAGACCCGGCGAAGAGTTGACCTCCATGACGAGAGGGCCGTCTTTACCTTCGAGCATGTCGACACCGGCAACCCGCAAGCCCATGATCTGTGCGGCCTTCACGGCGGCACGGTGATACTCGGGCGAAAGCTCGACAGCTTCAACGTTGCCACCACGGTGGACGTTCGAGCGGAACTCATCCCCCACAGCCACCCGGCGCATCGCCGCAACTACGCGGTCACCAACAACGAGAGCGCGGATGTCGCGGCCCTTACTTTCCGAAATGAAACTCTGAATCAACACGTTCTGTTTCGTCGAATGCAGTGTCTCGATGATCGCTTTCGCGACCTGAGTGTCCGGAGCAAGAATTACTCCGATTCCCTGCGTGCCTTCGAGCAACTTGATGACGACAGGTGCGCCGCCGACGCGCTCAATGGCCATCTCCACGTCTGCCCGGTTGTGCACAAAAGTGGTCGCGGGCATAGCGATGTCGTGGCGCGACAAGATCTGGGTTGCCCGGAGTTTGTCGCGCGAGTTCGTGATTCCGCTCGAGGTGTTCGGGGTGTAGACATCCATTTGCTCAAACTGGCGCACAACGGCGGTACCGAAGTAGGTGATGGAGTTTCCGATGCGCGGAAGGATCGCGTCGTAGTCGGAGAGCAGCTTGCCGCGATATTGCAGGTCAGGTTCATCGCCGGTGAGATCAATAGCGAATCGAAGCGTATTGAGAACTTTGACGGTATGGCCGCGCTGTTCGGCCGCCGCACGAAGTCGCTGAGTGGAATAGGCGTGCGGCGCACGGGAGAGGATAGCGAGTTTCATCAGACGACCTGTCAAGATATGGGGGTGATAGAACCTACCCATTCAAACACGGTCGCTGGCTGGCGCGAGTGGGTCGCCCTCCCCGAAATCGGCGTTTCGTGGATTAAAGCGAAACTCGACACTGGCGCGCACAGTTCAGCACTGCACGCTTCGGATATTGAAGAGTTCGTCGGGGAGGACGGTGCTGACTGGGTTCGCTTCCTCGTTCAGCCCTGGCAAAAGTCGGAAGCGGATGCCGTGCCGGTTGAGCTCCCGATCCATGACCGTCGCTCGGTGCGCAGTTCGTCAGGTCACAGCGAGAGCCGACTCGTCGTGAACATCAATGTCGATTTGTGCGGTCGCACGGTTATGGCAGAAACTACGCTCACGAATCGCGACGAGATGGGATTCCGGATGCTCGTGGGGCGCGAAGCTCTCCGTCAGGGTTTTCTCGTTGACTCGAACGCCTCGTTCCTCGGCGGGCGTGCGCCGCGCGCGATTCGCCGCCGCAATCAGGGACGTGAGTAGTCTGCTAGCGACTGCCCAGTCTTGGATTTCTGCGTTGTTGCGTGATCGTAACTCAACTTCGACACTTTCGCTGCGATACTTTCGGCATGAAACTTACGCGAGTGGTAACCGCACTCACCATCGTTCTTGTAGCCGCAGGCATGAGCGCTTGCGCCACCGACACTTCAACGGATGGAGACGTCATCACGCCGATTTCGGTCGAAGCGAATGACCTGCAGGGCGACACCGTCGAGCTCATTGTCGGTCAAGTTCTGAACATCAATACCGGGGATCTCGCTACCGATAGTTATTCCGGTGAAACGTCCGACGATAGCGTTGCCGTCTTCACTCCGGGCACCGGCGGCACCGGTGCCGAGTTCAATCCAGGGGTGAAAGCAGTCGGAGTTGGCGAGACAGATGTCACGATGAAAAACAGCGACGGTGGGATTCAAGATCTGAACTTCACTGTCGTCGTCACCGAAAAGTAGATCGGCACTAATTCGCGCGAATACCCCGATTGGACGCCGTCACGATCGGGCACCGTCGTCCGTGTCGTTCGTGACTTTGTAGAGCCTGTGATCGCGGTTGACAATATGGCCGCGATGAAGGTGAACACTCAACTCCCGATCATGCTGATCCCCATGAGTGACGTGAACCACGGCCGCGCCGCGTGCCGCTTCTTCGGTAAGGATGATGGCGGTGCGGTCTCGACTTCGCGCATCAAGTCCTGCCGTGGGTTCGTCAAGGAGCAGTATTTCTGGTTCACTCACGATTCCTTGAGCGAGGAGGGCCCGCTGCCGCTGGCCACCCGATAGCGAGGCAAGCGGGCGATTTTCGAAGCCCGCAAGCTCAACCCGCGCAATTGCGAAGTCAACCGCTGCGCCTCGGCGCCGGCGCGGCATGCGATGCTCCCGTGACCAGGTTCCCATTTCGACGGCATCGCGCACGGTGAGCGGCAAAGCGTCGGAAACGCGAGGTCTCTGCACAACGAGAGAGACGCTGCCAAATCTCTGAATGTCCCCGCGTGAGGGTTTTCTCACGCCCGCAAGGAGTTCGATGAGCGTCGATTTTCCTGACCCATTCGGACCGCGAATCGCCAGCAATTGACCGAAATCGAGCTCGATCGAGACATCGGACAGAACGTCTTCTTTGCCATAGGCGAAGCAGAGAGAGCGCGCGGCAATGGCAACAGATCGGGAACCCATGGCGCCACTATAGCAATTGATAATCATTCTCGTTAATGTGTAGAGTCTCATCCTGTGACTTGGCTCAGCGATCCCCTCAGCACCGAATTCTTCGTGCGCGCACTCCTCGGCGGAGTGCTCGCCGCTGCCATTTGCGGTGTCGTCGGCACCTGGGTGGTCATCCGCGGGATGGCGTTCTTTGGAGAAGCAATCGGTCACGGGATGCTCCCCGGGGTTGCACTGGCCACCTTGCTGGGACTGCCTGCCGTTCTCGGTGGCGCGCTCAGCGCCATCACGATGAGCGCCGCCATCACCATGCTGCAGCGCCGCGGGCGACTCTCCTATGACACCAGCATCGGCCTGCTGTTTGTCGGCATGCTCTCGCTCGGCGTCATCATCGTCTCGCATTCACGAAGCTTCGCCACGGATGCAACGGTGATGCTTTTTGGCGACATCTTGGCCATCAGCGCCGATGACATCCGCCTTCTCGTGGGCGCTCTTATTGTTACCGTCATCGTTGCCAGCACGTTCCACCGCGCCTTCGTAGCTTCAGCTTTTGACACCCGGATCGCCCACACGCTCGGCCTGAGACCTCAACTGGCTCACTCCGCGCTCATTGGCCTTGTCACGCTAGCGGTCGTTGCCTCGTATCAAGCGGTAGGTTCACTTCTCGTCGTTGGGCTTCTTCTCGCTCCTGCGGTAGCAGCGCAAGCGTGGGCATTCCGCGTGCACCGCATCATGATTCTTGCCGTCGCCTTCGGGGCACTCGCGGTCGCCACCGGGCTTCTCGTGTCGTGGCACTACGGCACCGCAGCGGGCGCCTCAATCGCGTGCGCCGCAATCCTCTTAGCCATCACCTCTTCGGCCTGCCGCACACTGCTGACCCTCGTGGGGCGACAGCGAACGAGCGCCGCAACTCGCGATAACGCACCACAGCTGTCCTCGGCCCCAGCTTGACCGACTCCCTCACTTAACCCTATGCATCTCCAGCGCTACCCCTTGCTTGTTTCGCTCTGCACCATGACGCTTCTTCTCTCTGCGTGTGTTCCCTCCGACACAAGCGGAACTTCACCCTCGGCATCCGATAGTTCTGGATCGGATCATGGCGAGGTCACCGGGGCGACCCAGGTTGCCGAACCTCCGCTCCAGCTTCTCTCCATCGACGACTCGGGCAACGTGGGTCTTCGTGATCTGCTGGATGATTCGACCACCGAATTGGGCACGATACCCGCACCACAGTCCACTGCAACCGACGGGCGCTACGTCTTTGCGAACACCCCGGACGGTCTCCATATCCTCGACAGCGGCACGTGGACGTGGGATCACGTCGATCACTTCCACTACTACCGTTCAGCCCCATCCATCATTGGTGCAATCACGGGCGAAGGTCCGGCGACCGTAGCGACCGGCCCACTTTCAACGGCGGGAACGACCGGGGTGTTCTTTTCGGGCTCAAGAGAGGCCGTCCTCTTGGACAACAGCGCACTCGCGGAGGGCACGATTGTCGAGTTATTCAGAATCTCGAGCGATCTTGATGCTGGCCTCGTTGTGCCGCTGGGCGATGGAGCCCTCGTCGCCGAAGCCGCCGACGGGGTTAGCGCGTCAGCCGAGAACACCGTCGCGAAGCTGCGGTATTACAGCACCGACGGGGAACCGACTGACTTCAGTGCGCCCTGCCGCGCTGCCGCCGGAACGATTACCACGAGAGTGGGAGCAGTCATCGGTTGCGCCGATGGAGCGATTCTCGCGACCCTCGACGGCGACAGCCCCGTCTTCGAACGAATCCCCTACCCAGCGAATGCTCACGCTGACCCGGCGGTGGCCTTTGACGGACGAAAAGGGCGGCCTACCGTCGCAGCTCTTGCGGGTACGTCAGGTTTCTGGTTGCTGGATACCCGAGAGCGCACGTGGCGACTGGTTGAGACCGAACATCCACTCGTGCGGGTCAGCGCCGTGGATGACTCCGATGGTCACGTGGTTGCGGTAGATCACGAGGGACGCGTGAGCGTGTTTCTCGCCGAGAGCGGCGAAGAAGTGGCGACGACGCAACCGCTCGTCGCCGCCCTCAGCGATCCTGTTGCTCTCGCTGGCCTGACCCTGGTCGTGGATGCGCAGCGGGCTTACGTTAATGCGGCAAGCGAAGGCGTCGTCTACGAAATCGCGTTCGCCGATGACGCTCGAATAGCACGTACCCTCAGCACCCCTACCGCGCCCTCCTACTTTGCGGAGGTGGGACGATGAAGCGCATCGCGCTCGCCCTGATAACGGTGGCTCTTCTGGCACTTTCGGCCTGCGCGCCCGCAGCCTCGTCACGCAGCGAATCTCCCCACATCATCGTCACTACCAACATTTTGGGTGATGTTGTCGCCGCCATTGTGGGGTCAGAAGCACGCGTCACCACGCTCATGAAGCCCAACGCCGATCCGCACTCTTTTGAAATTTCGGCCCGCGAAGCAGCTCAGTTGAGCGCCGCTAGTCTCATCGTTTCCAATGGGTTGGGGCTTGAGGAAGGGTTATCTCGGCACCTCGATCGCGCCGCACACGACGGAGCCGAGGTGTTTGTTGCCGGCGATTTCATTGAGACGCTTTCGTACGCGGATCACGACCAGGCCGGCACCGCTGATCCGCATTGGTGGACTGATCCCGCACGGATGCGCGACGTTGTTGACGCTCTGGAGACCGCTCTGGTTGACGTTGACGGCATCGATGGGTCGGTCATCCGCTCACAAGCTGACTCCTACCGTGCCGAGCTGACGCAACTCGACGCCGACATGACGAGCGCGTTCGCCAGCATCGACGATGCTGATCGGGCGCTCGTCACGAATCACCACGTATTCGGCTACCTCGCCGAACGCTTCGACTTCCGCATCGTGGGTGCCGTCATCCCGGGAGGAACCACGCTTGCGTCGCCGAGCGCCGCTGACCTGCGTGATCTTGCCACGGCGATCACTGACGCCGGGGTGTCCAGCATCTTTGCCGAATCATCGCAACCCGATCGTCTCGTGCAAGTGCTTGCGAGCGAGGCCAATCTCAACGTCAACGTGATTGAACTCTTCACTGAATCGCTCACCGCGCCCGGCGAAGGTGCCGACACCTACCTCACCATGATGCGCGCCAATACGGAACGCATCACCCAGGGTCTCACTCGCTGAGAACCAACCATCGAAAGGAAAACAATGAAACAACACGCACGAATTACGGCTGCCGCAGCCTTAGTTGCAGGTATCTCGCTCTTCGCGTCGGCCTGCGCTACTCCCAGCACTGACACGGGTAACAGCAGCGAACCGCCGGCAGGTGATGCGTCGGCTCGCGTCGCCGTCGCCTATGAGAACGGAATTGCTGTGCTGGATGGCACGACTCTCGAGGTCATCCAAGAGTTCGCGACCGAAGAGTTTACGCGGGTCAATCCTTTTGGCGATGGCCGCCACATTGCAGTGTCCACCTCGAAGGGGTTCCAGCTTCTTGACACTGCCACCCCGGAACTCACCGACCTCGTATTCGAGGCGAGCGCGCCCGGTCATGTTGTGACGCACCACGGAAAGACTGTGCTCTTCGACGATGGAACCGGCACAACAACGATCATGGAGAGCGACGCCCTTCTCGATGACAACTCGGCGCTGCCCGAGAGCACAACCTACACGGCACCAGTCGCGCATCACGGTGTTTCGATTGTGCTTGAAGACGGCACACTGCTGACCACCCTCGGTGACGACACCGGTCGTACTGGCGCGTCGGCGCTGCGTGCCGAGGGCACCCAGTGGAACGAACTGGCGTCAAATGCTGAATGCCCCGGCATCCACGGTGAAGGTACCGCCGCAAATGAAGCAGTGATCTTTGGATGCGAGGATGGAGCGCTGCTGTTCCGCGACGGCCAATTCACGAAGTTCGCAGCCCCAGATGCCTACGGCCGCATGGGCAATGCATTTGTGGCAGAGTCCAGCCCCATCGTGGTTGGTGACTACAAAAGTGATCCCGATGCTGAAGGTTACCTGTTGAACGCCATCACGCTGATCAACACTGAAACCGACAGCTACGAGGTCGTAACTCTGCCCGAGAATGTGCGCTACACCTTCCGGGATCTCGCGCGCGGTCCTGCCGACTTGGCCTACATTCTGTCGACGGACGGTTCGATTCATGTTCTCGACCCGAACACAGGTGAAATCACCGACTCTTTCCCGGTCGTTGACGCGTGGGAAGGCCCCGCGGATTGGCAAGACGCCCACCCTGCGATCAAAGTGAACGGCAACATCGCCTACGTGACGGAACCCGCGACAAACAGCATCCATGCGGTAGATCTCACCACGGGTGAGACAGTTGCGACCACGAGCTTCGAGTTCACCCCGAACGAGATCGCGGTGGCACTCGGCTAGCGCCCTAGGCGCGAGAGCGGATGTCGGCGATCCTCCACGACGCGTAAGAGCTCGCTCCCGCGGCAAGTGTGATTAGCCCGGAGTCGTAGCTGTAGCGCGCTGCGTTGAAGGCATCGGGAGCGCACGTCATGGGTTCAACGGCAAGCCCAATCCGGTGGTTTGGGTTGTCCGTTGACGCTTGATCAGCCGTGTGAATTTGCACCCAGGGACACGATTCATCCCACGTCATGCGAACTCCGTTGCCGTGGCGACCTCGCAGCTCGACGGCAAAAGACCCGTCTTCCGAACGCTGGAGTGCCGTGTAGGCATGATCGATTTCGGCGGTCGCGATCGTTCGCGGCTCGCGGAAATCGAATCGCTCGGGTTCGTGGCCATCGACTCCGCGGAGTTCGATGGGGTTGAGCCGATCATCCGTCACCGTCAGCACTTCAGCGGCGGGCAGCGTTAACGTCCAGTCGTTCACCGTTCCTTCGCCGCCAACAAGATAAGGATGTGGGCCAGTACCCCAGGGTGCTGGCTCACCGCTCTCATTGACCGCTTTCACTGTTTGCGTGAGTCCGTCGTCGGCCAACCTGTAGGTCGTGATCACGCGGATGCGCCACGGATACCCGGCTTGAGGTTCGATAACAGCGTCGAGCGTCACGTGGGCTGATCCGGTGTCAATCGCCGCGAACTCCTGCCACGACGCAAGGCCGTGGAGTGCGTGCCCGCGACTCGGCTCCGTGAGGGGCAACTCGTGGGACTGTCCTGCGAACTCGTAGCGACCGTCGACGACTCGATTGGGCCACGGAGCGAGCGTTGTTCCGCGATAGAAGGGACGCACCTCATCCGCGCTAAAAGGAACGACGAGGTTGCGCCCAGCGAAAGTGAGGGTGCGTAAGGATGCGCCCACGCTTGCCACCGTGGCCTCGTAGTCTCCCGAGCGCAGCACATACTGCGCTCCTGAAAGCTCTCGTCGTGTCATGTCTTCACAGTCCTCAGTTGTTTACGCCGCGCCTGACCGGAGCTCAGAATCCCTGAGCGAGTCGGTAGTAGGCCTGATTCCAGCGTAGTTCCCGCTGGAAATCACGCGTTGTCGTGTCTTCGTCGATCACGAGCAACTCGGTCTTAGACATCTCCGCAAAATCACGGATGACATTGATTCCGACGGCTGTCGTCATCACCGTGTGATGGGCAGCGCCTGCGGAGAGCCAGCATCGCGTGCTTGTGGCAAAGTCGGGGCGAGGCTTCCAGACTGCACGCCCCACAGGGAGCTTGGGCAGATCGGGGGCGGCAACGTTGTCTACGACGTTGGCGACTAGGCGGAAGCGTTCGCGCATGTCGCTCATGGCGACGACAAGAGCGGGCCCGGGGTCGGCTGTGAACACCAGTCGCACGGGATCCTGCTTGCCGCCAATGCCCAACTCGTGAATCTCGAGCCTCGGGGTTGCCATGGTCAAGGAGGGAGATACCTCAAGCATGTGCGCACCGAGAATGCGTTCGTTGCCGGGAACGAGGTCGTAGGTGTAATCCTCCATCAGACTCGCGCCACCGGGCAGGCCCGCGCCCATGACATTCGCGACGCGCACGAGAATTGCCGTCTTCCAGTCCCCCTCAGCACCGAACCCGTAGCCGTCAGCCATGAGCCTTTGCACTGCGAGACCGGGTAGCTGCTTGAGCGTTCCCAGGTCTTCAAAGTTTGTCGTGAATGCTTCGAATCCGCCTTCTTCGAGGAACGATCTCAGCCCGATCTCGATAGCAGCCCCATCGCGCAATGAGTCGTGACGACTACCGTCGGGCAACAATTCAGAAGCGACGTCATACGTGTCGATGTACTCCTGAACCAGAGCATCGATATCACTGTCGGATGCTGCTTCCACGGCTTCGGCGAGCTCGTTGACCCCCCAGGTGTTCACTTGCACACCGAAGCGGATTTCCGCCTCCGTCTTGTCGCCTTCGGTAACGGCGACGAAGCGCATGTTGTCGCCGAATCGTGCGAGCTTGAGACTGCGAGCAGCAGCCCATCCTGCGGCCGCACGTTGCCAGTCTTCGATCTCCTGCAGCACGGTGGGGTCGGAAACGTGTCCGACCACCGTCTTGCGTGCGACCCCGAGCCGGGTCTGGATGTATCCAAACTCACGATCTCCGTGGGCGGCCTGGTTCAGGTTCATGAAGTCGAAGTCGATCTCCTGCCACGGCAACTCAACATTCGCCTGAGTGTGGAGATGCAAGAGTGGCGTGCGCAACTCATCGAGGCCCGCAATCCACATTTTGGCCGGGCTGAACGTATGCATCCATGCGATAACACCAATCACATCGTCGCGGCTGTTGGCCTGAAGCGCGAGCTGCTTGATCGATTCGGAGTCCTTGAGCACTGGCTTCCACACTACTTTTACGGGCAAGCCTGCGAGGCCGTCAGCGACTTGTTGGGATTGCTCGGCGACTTGACGCAGAGTCTCTTCGCCATAGAGGTTCTGGCTACCGGTAACGAACCAGACCTCGTAGTTCTCGAGGGTGGTAGCGAGAGGTGTGCGAGTCATCAGGGTATGTCCTTTGAATAGTTCTAGTGGTTCTCAGTGAAATCAGAGTGCCGCGATCGCAGCTTTTTCGATGGCTAAGCCATCCCGGTAATGCGCGAGGTATTCAGCAAAGCCGGCAACATCTGCGGGGCGCGGGCCAGCAATCTCGAGTTGAGCCGCGCCGAAAACGTCATCATGCAAATAGCTTTCGAGATCGCCGTCAGCGTCTGAGACCATGAAGGCGGCGAGAACGGCCATGCCCCACGCTCCCCCCTCAGAGGCTGACTCTGCGACCGCGACGGGAACGCCAAGTGCTCCGGCCAGCATCTGTTGCGCCACGCCTGCGGTGCGAAACATCCCACCGTGGGCGAACATCGTGTCGACGCTCACGCCTTCCTCGGCGAGCAATTGCATGCCCAAGGCGAGCGTTCCGTAGACGCTGTAGAGCTGCGACCGCATGAAATTGGCGAGAGTAAAGCGACTATCGGGTGTGCGCACGACGAGTGGGCGACCCTCGTCGAGGCCCGTGATGGGCTCCCCCGCGAGATAGTTGTAGGCGAGCAATCCGCCAGCGTTGGCTTCGCCCTCGAGAACTTCGCGAAAAAGAATGTCGTAGACAGCATCCGTGTCGAGTTGGGTTCCTGCAGCCTGAGCAAAACGCGCAAACAGGTTGGCCCACGCCGCGAGTTCACTTGCGCCGTTATTGCAGTGCACCATGGCAACGGGTTTGCCTGCTGGGGTAGTGACAACGTCGATCTCGTGGTGAGCGCTCGCGAGAGGGCGCTCAAGCACGATCATTGCGAAGATACTGGTGCCGGCACTAACGTTTCCCGTTCTGGCGGCAACCGAGTTGGTTGCGACCATACCGGTACCGGCGTCGCCTTCGGGCGGACACATCGGTGCACCACTCTGCAGCGTTCCTGTCAGATCGAGCAGGGCCGCCCCCTGCGGATGCAGGTCTCCCCCGTGTTCGCCAGCGACGAGCACCGTCGGGAACACGTCTTTGAGACTCCGCCCCCTGAGCCACTGGCCAGAGTTCTCTTCGTAGCGGGCGAGCATCCCACTGTCGTAGTCGCGGGTGGCGGGATCAATCGGGAACATGCCAGAGGCATCACCGATTCCCACGACTTTGCGCCCGGTGAGTTGCCAATGCACGTAGCCGGCCAAAGTAGTAACGAAATTCACGTCGGGCACGTGAGCTTCTTCGTCGAGCACCGCCTGATGGAGGTGAGCAATCGACCAGCGCAAAGGGATGTTCACGCCAAAGAGGTCGCTGAGCTGCCGCGACGCCACACCGGTGCTGGTGTTGCGCCAGGTTCGGAACGGAACGAGCAGGTTATCCTCGGCGCCGAAGGCAAGGTACCCGTGCATCATTGCCGAGATACCGATCGACTTGAGCGAGACAATCGGATGCCCGAAGCGTTGCTGCACGTCACTGGCGAGATCCGCGTAGGCGGCTTGGAGCCCCTCCCACACGGCGTCGAGGGAGTAGGTCCACGAGCGCTCTTCGAACTGGTTCTCCCACTCGTGACTTCCGGTAGCGAGAACGACCGTGGGGTCGTCGCCGATAAGGCAGGCCTTGATGCGGGTGGACCCCAACTCAATGCCCAGGGTGGCTCGACCCGCAGCAATCACTGCTGCGGCTGTCTCGTGCTCAGAGTCGTTCATCGGCGCTCATCCTCTCCTTGACCGTAGACGTTTTGATAGCGGTCGTAGAGTTGGTCGATTGTGCTTTGGGCGAGAGGAATGAGCGGGCCGGCTTGAGCGGCGTAGTGCACGGTGCGTGCGGCATCCTCAACCATGACGGCCGCTTTGACCGCGTCTTTTGCCGAGACACCAATCGTGAAAGGCCCATGGTTTTGCATTAGCACTGCGCGCGAGCGATGACCGCGAAGCGTCTCGACAATTCCTTGGCCAATGGAGTCGTCACCGATGATGGCGAAGGGGCCAATCGGAATGGGGCCGCCGAACTCGTCGGCGATTGCGGTAAGAACACACGGTATTTCTTCGCCGCGTGCCGCCCAGGCGGCTGCAAATGTCGAATGGGTGTGAACTACTCCCCCAACTTCTGGCATGTGTCGATAGACGTAGGCGTGTGCCGCGGTATCGCTTGAGGGACTGCGTTCGCTACCTGCCGAGCCCTCAACGACGTTGCCGTCGAGCGTGCAGAGGATCATGTTGTCGGCCGTGAGATCGTCGTACGCCACACCCGATGGTTTGATGACGAAGAGATCGGTGCTCGGCACACGACTCGAGACGTTGCCACCTGTCCACACCACGAGACCGTTGCGCACGAGTTCTCCGTGTAGTCGAGCAACGTCTTCGCGTGCGTCCTGAATTGCTGTCTCCATTGCAGAAGTCACGTCGTTCGTTCCCATTTCCTATTCCCGTTTCTTCGTGACGATGCGCTGCAAGAGCACGAAAGCGAGAAGAATGCTGCCGGTGATGATCGTGGTCATTTCCGGTCGGATTCCACCATCGCGCGTAATCAACACGTTCATGAGGCCGAGCACAAGGGCACCGATTCCCGAACCGAGCACAAAGCCGTATCCCCCGGTCAGCAGTGTTCCGCCGATGACGGTGGCGGCGATGGCGTCGAGTTCCCAACCGATTCCTGTGATGTTTTGTGCACTACCCAGTCGAGACGTGTAGACAACCGCTGCGATCCCCGCGAGTGTTCCGCTAATGACGTAGACGAGGAGCTTTGTTCTCGTGACGGGTAGTCCCATGAGAATTGACGAGCTTTCGGATCCTCCGATGGCATAGACCGTGCGGCCAGTGCGTGTTCGGTGCAGCACGAAAAAGGCGAGCAACAGCACGACCACCGCAATGACGCCGCCGGGAGTGAGCACGAGGTCGTTCACCTTTTCGCCGTCGATCACCTTGAACTGGCTACCGAACCACCGGATAGGCGATTCATCGGCAAGCCGCTCGGGCACAGTACTCAACAGCGAAGCGAGGCCTCTACCCAGGAACATCATGGCGAGGGTCGCGATAAAGGGTTGAACGTTGAAGTACTGGATCAGGATGCCCGAGGTTAGTCCCATAAGCGTTCCGATTCCGACCATCAACAGGATAACCACGTAGGGATTCCAGCCGGAGTTGGCGAGCATGACGCCCGCAACGCTCGAGAGCGCAATCACAGACCCGACGGACAGATCAATGCCACCGGTCATGATCACAAACGTCATCCCGATAGCAAGAATGATGAGGTGCGCATTGTTGATGAGCAGGTTGGAGATCGTGTTGTACTGCAGGATTCTGCCGTAGGCGATCTCCCCGTACACGATCATCCCGACGAAGATAAGAACTGCCGCCATAGTCGGCAAGACCGAGGGGTTTGTCGTGACGGCACGGCTGATTCGTTGCCACAGGTTTTCGGTCTCCGCTGTCACGTTCGACTGGGGCGCGAGAGGCTTGAGGATCGTCATACCGGCACCTCCTCCCGAGGTTGTTGAGCTTTGGATTCCGACAGCGTTGTCGGTGGTCGCCGTCGTTGGATGAACCAACTGCGTACCCGTTGTGACTGCAAGAGACACAGCACGACAATGACGATTGCTTTGAAGGCTGGGGTTGCTGATGACGAGACACCGAGGAAGAGCACTGTCTTGTCGAGGGTCGCTATCAAGAGGGCTCCCACAACGGCACCGCTGAAGGAGAACTTTCCTCCGGCTAAGGATGTGCCGCCGATGACGACAGCAAGGATCGCATCGAGTTCGAGCTGGTATCCGGTACGGGAAATGTCGACTGTCATTACGGTCCCGACCGACATCACTCCGGCTACGCCTGCCAGCACTCCGCTCGCGATGTACACGGTGAGGAGCAAACCGGTGGGCTTGATCCCAGCCATCCTGCTCGCCTTGGGGTTGATTCCGATTGCCTCGATCATGAGGCCCAGGGCGCTACGCCGCACAATCAGTCCGACGACGACCACGAGGGCGATGGCAAGAAAAAATACGACGGGCAGTCCGATGAGGTAGCCGTTAGCAATCCATCGGAACGGATCACTTGATGCGGATGTGTTTTGACCGCTCGTGATGACTTTGGCGATTCCTCGACCCGCCAACATCATGATCAGAGTGCTGATGAATGGTTGAAGCCCGATGTAGGCAACGAGCACTCCATTGACGGCGCCGAGTAGCGCCGAGACGATGAGAGCTAGGCCCACGGCAGCCATCGCGACTCCGACAGAGTTGGTGTTGCTCGCGCCCTTCAAGAACTCCATCGAAACTGCGCCCGACACTGCCATTACTGAGCCAACGGAGAGGTCGATTCCTCCCGTCGCGATGACGAGGGACATGCCTACCGCAATCATCAGAATCGGGGCGGATGCGCGCAGAATGTCGACGAGGTTTCCCACGACGTTGCCGTTGGTCTCGTTGATCGTCAGAGCCAGATAGCTGGGGTCTTTGATGACGTTGAGGGCTAGTAGCGCGAGAATCGCTACGATCCCCCAGAAGAACGGTGTGCGAATGAGCTCGCGCACCCGTGCGGTGTTTGACTGGGTACTCATGAGTGGTCCTTCATCCGGGTCTCGTTCTCGACCACGTGCTGCGCGCTGGCTGCAGCCTCGGAGTCGACGCCGTGGGCTGCGATGAGGTCAACAACCTGCTGGGCAGTTACGTCGGGGCCGTTCACGATCTCACCGATCTTCTTGTGGTCTTTGAGCACGATGATTCGCTCGCTCAACCGCACGACTTCCTCAAGCTCTGAGGAAATGAAGATTACGGAGACGCCGTCTTCAGCTAGTTGGGCGACGGTCTCTTGAATCTCAGCTTTGGCTCCCACGTCGATACCGCGGGTGGGTTCATCAAGAATCAACAGTTCAGGATTGGTAGCAAGCCACCGGCCGAGCAGAACTTTCTGCTGGTTACCGCCGGAGAGGTTCTTGATCAACAGTCCCGGGTCTGAAGGCCGCACGTTGAGCTCAGTCATGTAGCGGTCAACGATCTCATCGCGTTCTTTGCGAGAAACCGGTCGAGCCCAACCGCGCTTGGCTTGCACAGCCAAGATCAGATTCTCGCGCACCGTCAGCTCGGCGATGATTCCTTCGTCGCGTCGGTTCTCGGTAGAGAATGCAATATGAGCGTCGAGGGCGTCAGCGGGGCTCTTGACGTCGAGCTTCTTGTCATGGAGCGTGATCGTTCCTCGATCGGCGCGATCGGCGCCGTAAAGCAAGCGAGCTAATTCGGTGCGGCCCGCGCCGAGAAGTCCGGCGAATCCAACGACTTCGCCACGGTGGATGTCGAGGTCTGTTGCCTCGATGGCTCCTCGCTTGCCGAGCCCCGTGAGTGAGACCAGCGGCTTCTCTGTAGCGGCATCGCGACGAGTGTGTCGACGATTGCCGCCCAATGACGTGAGGGTGTCGAGGTCCTTGCCGATCATCTTGGAGATGAGGTCGTGACGGTCGAGACTCTTGGTGAGGTATTCGCCCTCATACTTGCCATTGCGCAGGATCGTGAGGCGGTCACTGATGGCGTAGATCTGGTCAAGAAAGTGGGAGACGAAGAGAATCGCGACGCCTTGATCACGCAGTGTGCGGACGACGCGGAACAGACCTTCGACCTCGTTGGCATCCAAGCTTGAGGTCGGCTCGTCAAGAATCAGCACTTTGGCTTTGATCACCATGGCGCGGCTGATGGCAACGAGCTGTTGCATGCCGATCGACAAGGTTGACAGTGGCTTGTGGGTGTCGAGAGTGTCGAGGCCGAGACGTTTCAGAGCCTCGGTTGCCGACTGGTGTGTTGCTTTCCAATTGATACCGAAGAGGCCGCGCACTTCGTGACCAAGCATGACGTTCTCGCCGATGGTCAAGTTAGTAACCAGGTTGACCTCTTGATACACCGTGGAGATGCCGGCGTTTTGGGCATCCGCGGTTCCGTGAAGTTGACGTTCTTGACCGGACACAATAATTGCGCCGGAGTCGATCTTGTACACCCCGGTGAGAGCTTTGATGAGGGTGGATTTTCCTGCGCCGTTTTCACCCATGAGGGCGTGAACTTCGCCCTGAAAGAGGCGGAAATCAACGCCATCGAGGGCTTTGACGCCGGGAAATGCGATGGAGATATCGCGCATTTCTACGAGAGGTAGTGTTTCGCTCATGGCATTCATGCCCCTGTCTTCGAGTGCGCCACTGCAATCGGATGTCATGGAAGGGTGCGGGACAGCCCGTGTGGGCGTGCCCCGCACCGCGATACCGATAGTGACTAGTTCGGCGGTCTTACGCCGGACTCAATCAGAACTTGCGGTCAGGAAGCGCAGCGGTAGCTGCTTCTGCTGAATCGAACGAGAGGCTCGGCACAATGATGTACGAGTCGACCGATTCTCCAGCGAGTGCCTTGGTTACGACATCAACCGCAGTCTCGCCAAAGAGGGGGTTGTATTCGTGAACAAAACTGAGCTGGCCAGCAGACAGTGCTTCAATGGCTGAGCGCGTTCCGTCGATCGTCGCAATTTTGACATCTACGCCGGGCGTCAATCCTGCTTCTTCAACAGCCTGTGCGGCACCAAGACCCATTTCGTCGTTCTGCGCGAAGATGAGCTGGATGTCGTTGTTGTTGGCTTTCAGGAGTGTCTCGGTGACGCTCTTGCCTTCTTCCGCCGACCAGTTAGCAGTCTGAGCGGCAACCTTCACCAGGTTGGACCCTTCGACCGCGGTGTCCCATCCGGTGTTGCGTTCGTTGACAACACCAACTCCAGCGGGGCCTTCGAGGACGATGTAGTTAGCTCCATCGGGAAATTCGGATACGGCCCAGTCGCCTACCGCTTCTGCAACCACGATGTTGTCGGGCGCGATGCGAGTGACGTACAGGCTCGTGTCGTCTGGTTCGATGCCGCGGTCGAGCAGAACCACGGGGATCTCAGCTTCTTGGGCACGCTTGAGCGAGTCTTCCCATCCGGAGGCTTCGGTAGCCGACAGCAGGATCACGTCAACTCCCTCGTCAACGAATGATGTGAAGGCGTCGATTTGCGACTTCTGGTCGAGGTTGGTGGCCGGCGCGTACTTCAGGTCATAGCCCGCGTCTTCGGTGAACGTCTCTTGAATGTTCTTTTCGTTTGCTTCACGCCAGGCACCTTCGGGGCCCACTGCGACGAAGCCCACCGAGATGAGTTCGCCTCCCGCGTTTCCGTCTGTTCCGCCGCCTCCGTCGCTGGAGCAGCCTGCGAGGCTAATCGCTAGGGCGCCGGCTCCGATGAAACCGATCAGACCGAGCATCCGCTTTTTGTGTGACATCTCTTCTCCTCATTGAGACTCGTCGACGTTCATGTCGATGAGAGATTTCAGTGCCTCAGGTGGGCACTCTTGGGTGGTTGCGCCTCTATTGTGCGCGCTAACATTCCTTTGCGCAAGTAAAACTTTTGACGCAACGGTCTGCGAGCGGCTAAGCGCGCGGAGGCGCTGTAGACGCGCGAATGATGAGCTTCGGCTCGATGTTGTCGTGCTCCACCGAGTCTTCACCGATGATTGACGAAATGATGAGTTGCAGAGCAAGCGCCCCGAGCGCCGCAAAATCTTGGCGCACCGTCGTCAGCGGGGGTAGAAAGTGGCGAGCGTCGGGAAGGTCGTCAAAGCCGACAACGCTGACATCTTCAGGCACCCGAATGCCTCTGTCTTTCAGGCCGTGAATGAGTCCGAGCGCCATCTGATCGTTCGCGGCGAATACGGCTGTTACGTCGCTGAAATCGTACGTTGAGCCGAACTCGTAGCCATAATCTGATGTCCAGTCCCCCACTACAGGTTCGTGCACCGTGAGCCCGGCGTCGGTGACAGCGTCGCGCCAGCCTTCTTCTCGCGCCCGCGCATCAAACCAGTCGAGGGGTCCTGCAAGGTGCGCAATTGAGGTGTGGCCCAACTCAATCAGGTGCGTAACCGCTGCGGTTGCGCCTGCGCGCTGGTCAACCGCTGCCGTGTGAAGTTCCGCATCCGGCTCGGCCTTAATCACCAGCGTGGGCAAACCCGTCGTGTGTTTGCGCAAGATGTCGAGCGAGGAAGCCCGGGGCGCGATCACACAGAGAGCATCCACGCCTTGAGTGACAAGCTCGACGACACCCGCTTCGAGCTGCGATTCTTTCTTATCGGAGATTGAAAAGGCGCTGATCGCGTATCCCGCATCCCGAGCAGCGCCTTCGAGGGCGCGAAGTGTGCTGTTTGGACCCCACTGCACGGGGCTGTCAACCAAAACCCCGATACGCATAGCGCGCTGAGTTGCTAATGCTCGAGCGATCGAACTGGGCGTGTAGTTGATTTCTTCAATGGCACGAACGACTCGCGCACGCGTAGATTCGCGGATGTTCGGGTGCCCGTTGAGCACGCGCGACACCGTCATGTGCGACACCCCTGCCAATTTGGCGACATCGTAGATGCTGGGTCGTTGCCAACCTCGAGTCACCTGATCTGCCACTTTTGCTCGCTTCACTCGATGTAAAAACTGCCTACTTGCGCACCGCACTCTAGCTGAGAGAAGGTGGATGACGAGAAAGCACTGGCCTTTTACGAGAAAAACGTCGCGGATTTCACCAGCCGAAAGTGCCTGGTGCGCCCTTGAACGGGCCAACGATTGTGGATGTTATCCAGCCGCCGTAGAAGTCGCCGGCTTGAGACGTCACCGTCTCACCGTCAACCACGCAGGAGTCCATCTGGCCGGGATAGAGCGCGACGCGAGTGCCGAGCGCTTCGAAGCCTCGAGTCGGTTGCGGGTAGGTCCATGCGGCACGTTCGGCAATAACACCGCCGGCAACAACGTCGAAGTAGTGCGCTTCGCCTTTGAACTCGCAGAAGCTCGTTCCGCTCACGGGAATCAGCACGCCACTGGCGAATGCGGCGATGGGAACGTAATAAACGGGCGGATGACTCGTCTCGAGCACTCGCACGGCATCCGTGGTGTCGACGATCACTTGGCCGCCCAGCCGCACGACAATCCGCTCCGAGCGTGGGTCAACTCGTGGTGGTCGTGGATAATCCCACACCGACTCTTGGCCGGCGCGGGGCTTGATGGGCTTGGGGTGGCGACGCGGGCGCGACGGATTGTTAGCCACCGCTTGGTGCCGGTTCTGGGCGTTCGATTCTGACCCGGTCTGGGCGGAATCCGTGCTCTATTCCCCAGAGCACTGCGGTTGTTCTGCTGTTGACGCCGATGCTTCGGTAGCAGGTGCGGATGTAGGTTTTGATTGAGTTGATCGACAGGTGGGTGCGTTCGGCAATTTCTGCGTTGGAGAGACCTTGAGTGATCAGGGCCAGCACTTCTGCTTCGCGCTCGGTGAGCCCCTCTTCACGGCCCGGCCAGTCCCCCGCAACAACCGTGGGGCCACCTTTGTCTCCTAAATGGATGCGCTCGCCACCCGAGTGGATGGCTTCAAGAGCGGAAACGAGTTTGGAGGCGGGAAGCCCTTTCGAGATGTAGCCATCGGCACCGCTCGCAATCGCCGTGTGCACGTGCGCCGCGTCTAGGTTCCATGAGTAGACAACGACTGCGGAAATAAGGGGGTTCTCAACGAGCTCCCTGATCGCATCGTGGTCGCCTTGAGTGGCAGCAAAAGTATCGTAAAGGGCAATATCGGAATCTTCGCCCACCCGTTTATTGAGATCAAGCTCTACGACTTGGATGCGATTTTGGTAGGAGCGCAGCATTCCCACCACGCCGCGCGCAACGACTTCGTAGTCGTTGACCAATGCCACTTTCAGTGCACTCATGCTTCAAGGATAGGTCGACTTAGCCGGTAGTGGTGAAACTTCACCCTTTGGGGTGAGCCTGCTGCTCTGCCCCGTGAATACGCTCGAATACGGGCATGGCGTCGAGGCTGCGCGCCTCACGCTACCGGCTACGGATGCCCCTCCCCCACACAGAGTAGGAGCTCGCTATGAGCGGATCAGACAAGATCGAAAACGCTGCTGAAGATCTCACTGGCAAGGCCAAAGAGACCGCAGGCAAAGCAACCAACAACGATGAGTTGGTCGCTGAGGGCAAAGCCGATCAGGCGAAGGCCGACCTCAAGAAGGCTGCTGAGAACGTCAAAGACGCGGCTAAGGAATAACCCCTTTCGTCAGCTCATTTCCCAGTTTTACTACTTGCCTCGAAAGGTAATCGCCTCATGAACACACTTCTTATCGTTGTCGCCATCATTGCTGTCATCCTCTTGCTCACTGGTGGACTCGTGCAGTCGCTCAACTTCCTCCTCTGGGTCGGAGTTGTGCTCGCAGTCCTCGCGGTCATCGCGTTCCTTGTGCGCAAGCTCACAGGCGGTCGCGCCTAACCAGATTGCTCGCGAGCTCACTTCGCTGAGTTCGCGCACACCGTTCAGCAGTTCCCCTGTGCTGCTGAGCGAATTGAGGGGTGCACGGTCGGTAAGGACCGGGCACCCCTTGCTTCGCGTGTGCCCCTTCTTTCCGCCACGCACTATGCACGATCATGAGGCCCCAGATGCACAGAACACCAGCGTCACACGAACCCGAATCACCATCAGCCCCGCTACCCGCCTTCGAGCACACGGCTCCTGGCCGCGACGAAAGCCCGCTCACTGATTGGCTCCATGACGTGATTGAGCAAGCAGAGAAATTGCCCGATGTAGGTCCGCAGCGCAGCGGACCACCCCTCCCAGAGCGCGAATAAGAGCCACATTCCCTCAACGGAATGCTTAGTCATCACAGGCCCAGAAACTATTCAACCCTTTGGGGTGAAGCGCTCCACCGCCCGCGGCGAATATTCTTTAGTTGTGGGGTGCTCGCCGCACTACGCCAGCGCTGGTGAGCACCCCACGCCAAAGCTCTTTGACACTCAGTGAGAAACGAACTCCACCGCGTGAGACGCCGCTAGGCGCCTTTTATTGCGACATACACGGTGTTGGATGACACCCCACCGGTGAGTGCATTGTCGAAATTGACAGCGTGCGCGGTCGGATTTTCGAAGACCTGGCCGAGACATTGCATGAATTCCTCGTCGGCCGGGTCATCCGACCAGAGCGCGAATACGCCGCCGTCAGCGAGGTGGCTCCGCACCCGAAGAAGGCCGTCGACGGTATAAAGGTCGGCGTGGCTGGGGTCGAGTTGGTGGCGGGGTGAGTGGTCGACATCCAGAAGGATCACGTCGTACGGCTCGGCAGGTTCGGCGCGCATCACAGCGAAGAAGTCGGCGTGCGTGAGAGTGGTGCGGCTGTCGCCGGTGAGTTCGGCGGATACCGGCAGCAGACCGCGATTGTGCCAGTCGATCACGGCAGGAAGAGCATCAATCACTTCGAGTGAGGCGACGCGGGAATCGGCGAGGGCGGCAACCGCGGTGTAGCCGAGACCCAATCCGCCGTTGACAACCCGCAGCCGGTCGCCCGTAGCAGCGGCAAGGCCTAGGTCGGAGAGTGCGATCTCGGCGACCGTAAAGAGGCTCGACATGAGGTATTCCTCACCCAACTTCACCTCATACACGTCAACGTCGAGCGTTGGCTCCCGTCGGCGCCGCAGGTTGAGCTCCCCCATAGGGGTCTCTTGAAAGTCGAGCTCTTCGAAGCGGGAGATAGCCATGGGTTGAGCCTACGTGTCACGAGTGTTCTGGCGTCTACCCAGTTGTGGTCCAGGTCGCGCGCGACGCATCCTGACCACCATCGCGGGGAACTTCAACGGTCATGTCGATGAAGCTGTAGTCGATAACGGCACTTCGACCGGTGAGATACGACCACATTTCTTTCCCAAGGTCTGTCCAGTCCTGGATGTTGTGGGCGGCGGGGGAAGAGCTGCCGTCGGGGTCACGGCATTCTCACTGGCACGGGCAGCGCTGAGCTCGGATGCCGGTCCCCTCCACTCCAAGCACCAGTCAATATCTCTGTACTTTGCTAGTTGCTCGCCGCACACTATTCACATGACTCGATTTGCGATCGATGCCGCTACCGCGATTCGTCTCGCGCAGGAGCACGTCAACCTGAGTGACGAGCATCACCTTGTTGCACCTAAGATTCTGCACTCACACGCCCTGTCGATCCTTTATCGCGAGGTTCGTGCGGGTGAGACGAGCCGGGGCGATGCTCTCGAGACTCTCCGCGGCATCACATCGATGCGCATCCGGCTTCTGGGCGATCGCGTTTCTCGAGCAACCGCATGGAAGATTGCTGAGAGCCGCGATTGGGTCGACACGAATGAGGCGGAATACCTTGCCGTCGCGCAGCTGCAGGCTGATTACTTTGTCACCGTGGATGCCGACTTACGCGAACGCATCAAGGGAATCGTCCCTCTTGCAACATGGGAGTCCCTCGTCAGCTAGACCCCTCGACGCCGACGGAGTCGCAAATCGCCGTTCCCGATCGGCCGGTTAGGACGCCGTGCGACTGCGCCCAACAAGGCCGGCGCGCACGAGCAGTACGTAGATTTGGCATCCGAGGCAGTAGTCGAAGACTGAGTTGAGGAATGCGGCGATGAACGCGAGCCCTGCGAAGATCACGAGCGCATAGGGCACAGCTGCGAGGTGAAGCACGATACCGAGCACGCTAATGAGGAGCCCGATGGCCTGTGCGAACGTGGGCGGGCGCGGGTCTTCGAAGTGACTCGGTGCGCTCAAGCGCGGTCGAATCGCTGCCTTGAAGAAGAGTCCGTAGGGGTGGCGCTGGATGCCCGCCAATGCGCCCCAGGCGAAGAGTGCGGCGATTACGGAAAAGAGAATAAACGCGGGCTGGCTGGCACGTTCGGCGATCGTCGCCGGGAGCGCTGCCGCGGCATCCACTCCGAGTCCGACCACGGTCAGCAGCAGCGCGGCGGTGATGCTGGCACCGAAGCGTGGGCCTCGCGGGTCGATTCCGGCTTGCCCTGGCTTCGCAACGAGCGCTGCTTTGGATGCGGAGAGCTGATTCGCAGCGGGCGGAGTGGTCGGATTCGTCGTCATGGGGTCTCTCACTGTGTCGTCTCGGGTGGAGCGTGTGGGCTGCGCCGGCGTCGGGGCGCGGTGGCTTGTTGTTAGACCAGCGCGGGGTTGAGCATCCGGTCCAGTTCGGCACGGACGTCGTTGATCTTGGGGGCACCGCCGATGCGAGCCTGCAGTGCACCGTTGCCGTCGAGGATGAAGGTGGTTGGCGACTGCAACAGGTTGAACTGGTTGGCGATCTCGGGACGCGAGGTGACATCAACGTCGACGTGAACAACTGCGCCGGCGCCGTCATCAAACTCGTCAGCGAGACCACTCAACTGGGCGTGCGTAGTAGGGCAGATTGCGCAGGCTTCGGTGGAAAACTGCAGCAGGGTGACGCGGCTGCCGAACGGGGCGACACCGGGAATCGTGATGCGATTCTCTTCGGATGCTGTGGCCGAGCCTGTGACGCGGGTGCGCTGGATGCGGCCAGTTCGGGCACGCCAGACCAGGCCAAGCACGGTGGCGAGAGCCACGAGGCCGACAAGCACGATCAGGGTTTCCACGGCGTTCACCTTTCGAGAGTATTCGGGCTTCTCCGTTCGCAGCGCTGTGTGACGCGAAGTTACTGGCAGCACAGGCACGAATGAAGTGATACAGGCCCGACAAGACTTGCACTTCGACACCAAGTCGAAGGGGGCTTGAGATATTCCGAGGGCTCGAAAAACTCGAGTTCCTGCGCTTGGCCTCAGACCAATCAGACGGTTACAGTGCGATCATGCGAATAGCGGTTTCGGGCACCCACGCCAGCGGGAAAAGCACGCTGATATCCGATTTTGTTGCCGCGCATCCCGGATACACCGCACTTCCGGATCCCTTTGAGCTGATTGATGAATCAGATGATGCCCCGAATCGGCGGTCGTTCCTCGCACAGCTACAGGTCAGCGCCGAACGACTGGACGGTGCTGAGAACTCATCCGATGTCATAGCAGAGCGATGCCCTCTTGACTTTCTTGCCTACCTTGCGGCGCTCGAACATCTGGATGGCCTGCCGCTGCGCGTTGATGTTGCGGAACGCGCGCAGGCGATCAGCGTTGCTGCACTCGATCACCTCGATCTGCTCGTCGTATTGCCGCTCAATTCGGCGGACGAAATCTGGATCTCTGAGGAGGAGAACAGCGCACTTCGTGCCGCAATGAATGATTCGCTACTGGAACTGACCGATGACACAGACTATGTCGGCGAGCACCTCCACGTTGTGGAAATAGCAGGAAATCGCCGACGCAGGCTCGCACTGCTTGAGGCGGCAATTGCGACTCGCGAACAGCTGCAGATCACTGAGCGCTAACGCGGCGTGCGCGACCGCTTCAGCGCGAGCATTGCTGCGCGGTCGAAGCCGAAGGTGCGTCGGGCAACGAATCCGCCAATCGTGGTGCCGGCGGCCAGGCCGAGGCCGGTTGCTAGTGCCATCACCATGGAGGGCAGCGCTTCGGTGACACCGAATTCGGAGTCCATGAGCGCGTAGATGCCGCGATACAGGGCGAGGCCGGGCAGCAGGGCGATGATGCCGACCATGTTGGTGGCGCCTTCTGGGACTTTCAGCCAGCGGTAGAGAAGGTAGCTGACGATGCCGGCCGCGGTTCCGGCGATTGCGGGGGCGAGTCCTGGCGCAGAGGCGAGGGGCAGCACGAACGAGTAGACGGCGAACACGAGGGCTGCACCGATTGCCATGATCGGCAGCAACCGCATCCGCACGTAGGAGGCGAGGGCGAAGCCGACGGCGATGATGGCCGAGCCGACCATCCCGGAAACAACACTGCGGCTTTCACCAAGCGAGTCACCGACCGCTACGGGGATGCCAAGGCGCAGCGAGAGGCTCAGCACGATGGAGATGCCGACGGCGAGGCCGAGGGTCATCATGATGACTTCCATACCTCGGGCGGTGGCGGTGACGTAGTAGCCGCCGATCGCGTCACTGGCGGCAGAGGTGAGCCCGACACCGGAAAGCAGCATGATGATGCCGGAGATCACAATCACGGTGGGGCTGTTCGATCCGGGAATTTCGATCCCGATCGAGCGCAGCCAAAACATGAACACCGCGATGACGCTGATGAGGCCGGCTGCCGCCATTTGGGCAAAGAATGCCGGAACCGAGAGCCGCTCCAGTCGACGAGTCAGCACATCTGAGATCGCGGCGGATGCTGCAGCCACCAGCACGAGCACAAAGCTGGCTCCGAAGATCACGACGACACCTGCCGCGAGTATCGCTTTGCCGGCGGTCACGACCCAGCGACGGTAGGGGTGGGGTGTCGTGAGAATGGCGCTGAGCTGCTCGCGTGTGGCATCGACATCTCCTGGACCGTCGGGGCCGGTGATTTGGTCGATGAGCCAGTACACGTTTTGCAGTCGCGTGTAGTCGATGGTGCGCACTTTCACGATGCGCATGATCGACATGGGGTCTTCGTTCATCCCGCGGTGGATGGAGACGGTGAGCGAGGTGAAGGTGATGTCGACGTGCATCCCGCTGACACCGTAGGCGTTGCTGATGCGCAGCACTGTTGCAACAACGTCGGCTGCAGATGCGCCTGTGGCCAGCATTGCTTCGCCGGCACGCAAACAGAGGTCAATAACGGAGCGCGCGTGACGCTGCGAGAGTTGTTGTTCGTTGCCCGGTAGCGAGAGGAGTTGGGTGGGCGCATTGTTGGTGCGCAGGGCTCCCCCGGCCATAGTGATGAGGGATCGACTCAGTCGCTGTTGGAGTGCCCGAAGTCGGTTGTTGTTGCCCATAGTCACTCATCAAGGCTAAGGGCTATGGCACCGGATTCGGTACTCGGCTGTTCATTCTGTTGCGGCCACCTAAACTAGATCGACTGATCTGCACGGCGCTGATGTGCTGGGTAATTCTGCGGGTGGCGATTGCCGCTCAATCTAGGGTTGCGGAGTGCGCGATCATGGCCTTTTGCACGACACAACGAGATGAGAACGAGTAAGCGATGACCCGAGTTCACCCCGTCATACGCACTGTTGGTGATGCCTTCCGCGGCATGCTGATCGGCTTCGCTGAGATCGTTCCCGGAGTCAGCGGCGGAACCATCGCCCTCCTCGTCGGCGTCTACGACACCCTCATCGATGGCGCCGGCCATCTCGCCCGTGGTGTCGCTCTCACGATCGCTGACGGCGTTCGCGGTCGTGGGCTTTCCCGCGCTGTCGCCCATTTCCGTTCGGTGCGCTGGAACGTCGTACTGCCGATCGGTGGCGGGATGTTGCTGGCTATTCTTGCGGGCGCTGCAGTGCTCGCTCCCCTGATCGAGCAATACCCGACCGGCACCCGCGCAGTCTCCGCCGGACTCATCGCGGCGTCGCTCATCGTGCCCGCCCGCATGGTCGGCGGTCGTTGGACGCTCCCCGAGGTGCTGATCGGCCTCCTGGCTGCCGGTGTCGCGGTTGCCCTCACGAGCCTGCCGCGCGGTAACGATGCGGATCCCACGCTCATCATCGTCTCGCTCGCTGCCGCCCTCGCGGTCTGCGCTCTCGTGTTGCCCGGAGTTTCGGGCTCCTACCTGCTACTGATCCTGGGCATGTATGCGCCCACGCTCGCCGCCGTGAATGACCGCAACTTTGGTTACCTCGGCGCCTTCGTGATCGGCGCCATGGTCGGTCTTGGCCTCTTCGTGTCAGGGCTGCAGTGGCTCCTGAAAAACCGCCGTCGCGTCACTCTCGTCATCATGACGGGCCTCATGCTCGGCTCACTGCGCGCCCTCTGGCCGTGGCAAACCGAGTCAGGCGAAGTCTTGGCCCCCGAATCTGACTTCGGATTCGTGCTGCTGCTCTTCGCCATCGGTGCCGTGGTCGTGCTGGGCATCTTGGCTGCAGAAGCTGCCCTTGTGAAGCGCCGGATGCTCTCGCCCGAGATCGTGGCTGATCCTGAGCCGCACGACGCTTAGTCGCGACGGCCCGGATGCACGAAGATTCTAAATTCTCACTGTCGTTGCGGAAACGGAGGGAACCGAGAATCCGACCCAAATTGTTTCAAACCCTATTTAGCGAGCCACTCGGCAAGCATCGAGAGGTCCACAACGCTTAGAAGGTTCAGCAGGAGTGCAATGGCCGATACGCAATAAATTACGAAGAAAACCGTAGGAACCCAAACTTCTCGCGCGGTAAAGCTTCTGTATTTTTTTGGGTCTTTGCCCTCGCCGAGGGCGATCCATTCGGCGGAGTAGATTGCAGCCGGCAGAAGCTTCTCGAGTTCATTGATCACTTCAAATTTGCCCGTGTTCAGTTGCCCAAAAGAGACCAGCAAGCTACGCCAAGCGAGGGCGAGAATTAGTCCGGCAACCGTCAAAGCCATCAGCCCTGCGGTCTGAAGCTGTGCATCGATCGTGCCGCCCAGCATGAACCCGACGGCTGCCAAGATCGCGCCGTTGGTCGTCAAAAAGAAAGTGTTCACCCCTTGGCGGCGATCGACGAGCCTCTCAGAACTTTCAACCATCATGCGGTACAGCTCGAAGGTAGATGCGATCTCGCGCCTCTTGGAAGGGACCCCGCGGGGGAAGAGCGCCTCGTCGATCTCCTCAGTCATTCTTCGCTCCTCGGCGGGCAACCACATGGATCGCTTCCACGTAGGGTTTGTCGTAAGCGGCGACTTCAGGCGGTAGATTCTCGAATGGCACGATCGCCTCGTGCATTGGGTCTACCGTGCAAATCCAAGAGACCCAAGCATTATGCACATCTTCAGCGTCTACATCGAGCCCTTTTGCGAGCAGGAGGACGGCATAGATACGGAAGAGGTCGCGTGAGCTCTCCTGAGGGAGATCGGCCCGCGGCACCTCGGCTCTAATGGAGTTCGCAATCTTTTGCAGATAATTTACGTCCATGTAGCAAGCCAGCTAATAATTTGATCGAAGTCCCATCGGATAACTTGCGCTTGAGGAAGTCCCGAAGGAATTGGATGGTTGAAATCTCGATTGATCTGGATGCCGAAAATATAGTGTCCTTGACGCGTAGTTTCGGCGATCTCCCACAGTACGGCTTCAGAACGAAAAGTTGTCTCTCCGATGAGCACAATGGTGCCTTTTGTCCGCGCAATCCGCTCCCTGCACTGGGTCTTCCAGCTTGAATCCCAGGGGTCCTGAACTGAGTAGTCCACAAAATTAATATCGTTCTTTTGGTCGGTGGACTGCGCGACGAGGAAGTCGCGTGCCCACTTGTCTTCCATCTCAAAACTAATAAAAGCTCTTGGATTTGCCACCCCAGTCTCCTCACTGCGTTTGGACCAGTATGTCGAACCCGACCGGATCCTGGGGACTTTTAGTTCTGGACTTCGTTTCTGACGTTTCGAAGACTCGTTAGCAACAGCGTCTCGAGAAGGCAATTACTATCGAATTCGCATCAGCAGGGGCGAGGCCCCCGACTAGATACGGAGAGGGCCACCTAGCAACCCATCGGGCCGCTTCAGCCTGATGATGAGTTCTGCACGCTTGACGGTGCCCGCGATCTTAATTCGTTCGCAATTACACACCGCAACGGAAAACGGTTTCGGCGCAATCGAAGGCCATCAAGTTGAAACGAATGGCTCGAGGAGTCTCACCTAGTATCAGCGATAGCTTGCACGCCTTCCTCGCCGCTGCACTCCGCGCCAAGTCAGCTGGGAAAGGTAGATGAAGGCACTATTTATTAGCCCCAAAGCGGGAAGTCAATTCACGAGCGACATTCACTCCAGAAAAGACCCAAGTTCGTCGATCAGGCGCCCGAAGAAACAGTCAGCAAATCCGCGGGTACATCACATTAGGTGAGGAAGAGCCTGCTGCTCCAATTTTCAGTCAGACTCGCAGCGGAATGCACCACCAACAGGAGAACATAGAGCCTCGATCGTCCGGACAAAACATAGAGGTCCAAGCATTTAACCCTGTCGATTGGCGCGGTATTTCTACCCTGGTTTTTAGCGGATCATTTACTTCTGCGCAACATTTGCCGCGCCAAGACCGTAACTCGCGATCGGCCACTACAGATTTGGGCCGACCAAACAGTCGCTTCGGTCGTGGGTTCGCGGCAGCCCTAGCGATGCTTAGAGTCCAGCCTGTGGAACTTCACTCTCGTCATCATTGCCTTTGAACAAGGCAAACTCCCCATCGACGGGAAGCGGTCGCCGAGATAGAGGTCCCAGCTTCATTCGAGCGACCCAGCGCAGGCGGTTCGCGCTAGCGGCGTCGAACGGCGCTTGGTGGCTTCAGAGCATTCAGCCGTCGGGCGCGCCTCACTTCGTAACGCATTGACTCTGGGACTATCAGTTTATTCTCCAAGCCCACGAATTTGCCCCAGCTATCATCCTCAAACGCCATCCAGTCGTCACGCACCTCAACTCCGCTCTCCGCCGTTCCCCACGTTTCGATGGCCTCGCGGCTGGAAAGTACGACTCCTTGTAGCGCATCGGGAAATTGTTCGTTCGCGACGACCACATTCGTGAGTAAGTCGCCAGAGAAGTACGGAAACCCAAGAGAGATATCGAAGTTGATCTGTTCGATCGTTTCGGAAAAAGCTGCGAAGGAATGCCGACCATCGAATGTGAATCCCACCACATATGGCGAGCCCTCCACTGTGACCTGGCCGCAGATAACTCGCGAACTGCCGCCTGGCCGTCGGCTATCCATCCACTCAAGCGCCTCAGCCCAGTCCGAAGGCTCCTCAGGGTGCAGAGCATGAGACATGCCGGGCTGATTCATCAGCGGGAATCCTGTCCACTCGCCGTGAGAATCACGGTGCACGATGCTAGGAACGACGTCAGCATAGAACCGCAACACTTCCATCATCGTGCCCATGACGTCCTTACGGAAGAGCATCGCGTCGTACGTGGGTTTCAGCCTCTGGGTACCTGGCCGCAACTTTGCATCAACCGCGACAGGGACTTCGTCCCAACGGGCATAGAACCTCATCCCAAGGGAACCGCCGACGAGCCGAACTTCGTCGTCAGGGGCAACTACGTGCATGACGTGCTGAGATACGTTGCGTACGTATTTCACAGCGTCGATGTAATCCGAGCGTGGGTGCCGAGGCGCTCCAAAGTGGAGCTTGTACGAAACAGCATCTCCGATCGCATTCGATAGCCAATCGTTCAAAGTCTGGGTGTGAGTAATGAACTCGCGAACTAATGCTCCTAGGTCCTCACCCGAAGCTGCGCCGACATAGTAGCGCGAGACGCTCAGCTGCAGATCTCGCATGACGGTGCGCAGTGGAGTTAACTCGTCAGTTTCTATGGTTATTGGCACGATCTTGCGCTCTCCTTCGTCACGGAATATTGGGTGCTTCCCCACCCAGACCCGGTCGGAAGTCGCTACGAACAAATGCGTAGTAAACGAAACCGCTTTTCGGGAGGCTGAAAGCGACTAACCCGATACAAATCGTATCCCGCTCCCCAGCATGAGTGAGGCGTGTACAGAGGCCGCAGGAGCGTGTCATCGGATATCCCACACAGCCACACCGTCGCTGCCCGCACCCCTCCGATGCCGCACAAATGCGGCACTAACTTAGCGATCAGGATTGCGAGAGAATGAAGACACGCCATCGACGGTCGTTGAGTAGCACCACGACGCTTTAGTGCTTTTAGCGCGAAGAACTCGAATCGGTCATCGCGAGCTCGCGCAACCGCAGCACCGCCGCAGCACGACTCGTGACCTGAAGCACCCGAAATACCCCTTCGAGGTGTTTCTTCACGGTTGACTCCGACATGCCCAGTTCCTGCGCGAGTTCGTTGTTCGAACCGCCCGTTCGCGCGAGCGCGATCAACACGTCGGCCTGGCGAGGGGTGAGCCCGGCATCCATCAGCGCATCCGTATCCGCTGCAACATCTTGTTGCCGACGCAGCAACAGAACCGTGGGTCCCATCCGCACCGGATGCACAATGCAGTGCCACCGCTGCGTGCCGATCATCACCTCGTGGCGCGACTCCTCAGCCGGCACAACGTCCGTGTCGGCGATGATCGACGCGAGATCATCGGGAACCCGGGCTCCGGCATCCAACACCGCAGACGACGACGCCTCAACCACACCGTCTGAGCGCACCGTGACCACCGCCCACGCGTAGCGATCCATCTCCGCGTCCACGAGCAACGCACGCTCAGCGTCGAGCGCTAACCGATGATGCATCGCGAGATGGCCACTCAGAGCATTCAGCACGGCAACATCGCGATCGCTGAACTCCCCCATCCGCTCGCTACGGTTCAGGGCATAGCCGACCACAACATCCGGCGGCGATGGCAGCTCCACCGCCAGTTGAAAACGCACATCAAAAGGCCCAAAGAAGTGACGGTACAAATCAGTAGCGGTGATCTCTGCACCGCCCTCCACATCACAAAAGCGGATGGCGCCAAGACCGGGCGTGGCGGTCGCCGCCGAGATCAACGGATGCTCGTGAAAGTACTTGTCGTACTGCGGCTTCAGCCGAATTGCGGTCGCGACCGCGCTGGCGGGCGATATTACGTAGCGGAAGTCGCGCGCGGCCAACACCATGTCATTGAAAGAGGCGCTGTCGCAGTCGATGACCTCGCGCACAGCATCCAGAACATCCGCAAAATCGAGGGGCGGATGCTGCGTCAGCCTGCTGGCAACGCGCAGGACCGCTTGCGCATCAGAGTCGCTGAGTCCCATACTCAATCACCCTACTCGCGCGCCTACGCCGAAAGACGTATTGTGCAACATCGCTCGCGGTCGGCAGCCTTGAGGACATGACACTTTCGCCATGGTCCGAAACCTCCACTCGCCCAACGTGGGTACGCAAAGCGGGGTTGGCCGCAGTCATTCTGGCCGTCACGACAACGCTCGCGGCCTGCGCGACGCCCGCAGACGACGAATCACCGGGTGCACCCACGACGGAAGAATCTGGCACGACTGAAGAAGAGACCACCGAAGAGCCCGAAGCCGGCGACTACACCTCGGACGATGTCGGGAATGGCTCGATCACCGTGAACGGTGTCGAGTTTCCCGACTTCACCGGGGACTGCGGGATTAGCCGCAACCATGGCCGAGAGGATATCGGCGACCTCAACGAGGGCACGCTCAACGGCACCGTCGCTGTCGACAACGTCGCGGCACACGAAGACATGTCGATGAACTTCGTGTCGACAGGGATGGACGATTTCAAGTTCCGCGACTTCCTTGGCATAACCGGCGTGGACTCCCCCGCGGACGGCGAGATTACGTCAATGACCGAACTGGGCGCACGAACGGCAGACGGAAGTCGGGACATTGTCGAAGTGCGCTTCGCCGGAGTCTTAGACGACGGCACCACCCTCGAGGCCGATATCGTCTGCGAATTGCAGAACGCGTTCTAGCGCAGCGCTTCTTCTCGCCAGACACGGCGCTGGTGTTGGTTTCTTCCGGTCATTTCTCACCGCAGCACCTCCGCCCCATGAGAGCGTGAACCCTACGATTGAGGGATGACACGTGAACTCTCTCCGCAGACGCTCAGCGAGAACGACCGACGCCTGGTTGCCGCGTGGGCTGCCGACTGCGCCGAACGTGTCCTGGCGGTGTTCGAAACTGAGGCACCCACTGATGACCGTGCTCGTGACGCCATCGCCCGCGCGAGAGCATTCGCCCGTGGTGAACTCACTGCGGCTGAGGAAATCAAGCGTCGCTTTGTCGCAGGCCGCGCCGCCCACAGCGCAACCCATCCCGCTGCAATTGCTGCCGCTCGCTCGGCCGCTCAAGCTGCGGGTGTCGCCCACATGGGAGCGCACGCGCTAGGTGCCGCCGCATACGCCGTAAAAGCGGTGAATCTCGCCCACCCGAACAGCCCTGAGGAAACACGGGAGGAAATCAGTTGGCAGCTAGAGCGGCTCTCACCCGAACAGGCGACAGCGCTCCGCCGTCTTCCACTCCTCGGAGAGAATTCCTCGGGCCCCCTCGGCGGCGGGCTGCTCGCCACCGGTGCGCTGGGCTCGACCATCCGGGATATTCAAGCGGCGTTGACACAAGACGACCCCGCAACCCCTCATAACTGACTGTTGCCGCCAGAACGTTAGCGTCGCGCACACCACGAGAAGGCAAGGCACAGACAACAGACGTAAACTGGGTCTCTTGATTACTGAGCCAGAGGGGCTCGCTCGACGGAGGTTCCGTGGCCGGAAATGCCAACACGCGCTTCAACAATGTCTCACTGTTGTCAGTCGCGAGCACACTACCCACCCGGGTAACCACATCTGCTGACCTCGAGACGCGCCTCGCACCGGCGCTCTCGAGACTGGCGCTCCCCGGCAAACTCTTGCAGCGAGTAGCCGGTGTACTTGAGCGTCGCAACTGGGCTGACGGCGAAACATCCGACGACGCCACCGTCGCAGCTGGCCAACGTGCACTCGCCGAAGCCGGAGTGGATGCCTCTGAAGTCGGCCTTCTTATTAACACGTCCGTTAGCCGAAAGCACCTCGAGCCCTCGGTAGCGGTGCGCTTGCACCACGGGCTCGGCCTGCCCAGCTCTGCCATCAACTTCGACGTCGCGAACGCGTGCCTCGGCTTTGTCAGCGGCATGAACCTCGCAGCAAACATGATCGAATCGGGCCAGATCCGGTACGCGATCATCGTCAACGGCGAAGACGCCGACGACATCCAAACCAACACCATCGACCGCCTGCTGCAGCAGGACTCCGATCGTGACGGCTTCATGAGCGAATTCGCGTCGCTCACGCTCGGCTCCGGGGCTGCTGCTGCGGTACTCGGGCGCACCGACGAGCATCCGACCGGTCATCCGATTCTCGGCGGAGTCACTCGAGCGGCAACACAGTTCCACGAACTCTGTGTCGGCAGCGTCGACGGGATGTTCACCGACGCGAAAGCTCTCCTGAAAGGTGGCCTCGACCTCGTCGTCTCGGCGTGGAAAGAGGCATCCACCGAATGGGACTGGTCGAAGATGGATCTGTACGTCACCCACCAGGTGTCGTCGGTGCACACCAACGCCATTGTCAAAGCCGCGAAGCTCGACCGCGATCGCGTGCCAACCACGTTCCCGCAATACGGCAACGTCGGCCCCGCATCGATTCCCATCACCCTCTCTGAAGCCCAGGGTTCCCTCAAAAAGGGCGACCGCGTTCTGCTCATGGGTGTGGGCTCCGGCCTCAACACGGCAATGATGGAACTCGCATGGTGACCGAAGCCACCTCTCACCCGCCGGTAGACCTGCCCGGGCTTGACCCACGCTTCAGCCGAGTTACTTCGGTGCCCGGAAGCGGTGCGGATGCGGGACTCACCCGTGACTGGCACTACCTCGACACCGGCGACGAGTTGGCGCACCTCGGCGTCCCCGTCATCGGCACGATTCTGGCTGTCCACGGCAACCCCACCTGGTCGTACTATTGGCGCGAACTTCTCGCGCAATCGCTGCAGGCCGCAGAGGCTGGAGCTGAGGCTGGGGCTCCGGCGTGGCGGATCATCGCTGTCGACCAACTCGACATGGGCTTCTCGGAGCGCACCGGCATCCACCGTCCGCTCGCGCAGCGGGTCGCCGATCTGACGGCGTTCACCGATGCACTCTCGCTAGACGGACCCGTAATTTCGCTCGGCCACGACTGGGGTGGCGTTGTCTCCCTCGGCTGGGCAGTCGATCACCCCGGACAACTTGCGGGCGTCATGCTGTTGAACACGGCCGTGCATCACGAGACCGGCAAGCCGATCCCGGCACCGCTGCGGCTCGCTCGAGCGCGCGGGATGCTGGCGGCATCCACCGTGCGCACCACCGCCTTCTTAGAAACCACGCTGGCACTCACGACGGATCCGCTCGATGCGGCCGTGAAGGATGCCTACCGTGCGCCGTACCGCACGGCATCACGACGCGGGGGCATTGGGGGCTTCGTTGCCGACATCCCCGTCGACGCACGGCACGAGAGCTTCAGCGAGCTCGATCGCATCGCCACGGGTGTCGCCCAGCTCGATCTGCCGGCACTCATGCTGTGGGGTCCTCGGGATCCGATTTTCAGCGACTACTACCTCGACGATCTCATCGAGCGGCTCCCGCACGCGAACGTGCACCGCTTCGAGGGCGCCGGACATCTCGTCGCCGAAGACACGCCCTACGCGCAATCGGTACTGACCTGGCTGAGCGACAACGCCGCGCATCTCGCGAGCCCCGGCACCGTCTCGCCGTCGCCCCGTGAAGCGATCGCTGCAGCATCCGATCCTGCGGAGGGCACTGACTCGAACTTCGTCCCCCTGTGGCGCAAGCTCGACGAGCACCGCGACGACCGGGCCACCGCCGTCATCGACATGTCGACGCGTGGCTCGCGCGGCCCGCTTCAGGTCAGCTGGCACCAGCTCGCCGAGCGCGTCAACGACATCGCCGCCGGACTCACCGCCATTGGCGTGCGCACCGGCCAACGGGTCTCGCTGCTCGTGCCGCCCGGGCCAACCCTCACCGCTGTCGTCTATGCCTGTCTCCGCATTGGCGCGGTCGTTGTTGTGGCGGATGCCGGACTCGGCATCAAGGGACTCACCCGCGCCGTGCGCGGATCGTGCCCCGACTTTGTGATCGGCGAAGCCCCCGGTCTCGCAGCCGCCCGCACCCTCGGCTGGCCTGGCGTGCGCATCTCCACCGCGCAACTGCCCAAGGTTTCCGCCGTGGCTCTCGGCGTCTCCTACAGCCTGCGCGACCTCATCACCCTCGGCGCTGACACTCCGCTGCCCGCCGAACCACGATCTGCGGATGACGCAGCAATCCTCTTCACGTCGGGCTCAACAGGCCCCGCCAAGGGTGTCGTCTACCGCCACGGTCAGCTCTCTGCGCTGCGCGATGTGCTCGCGAGCCACTTCGAGGTCACCGCCGACACGGGCCTCGTCACCGGCTTCGCACCCTTCGCGTTGCTGGGTCCGGCACTCGGCACGCGATCCGTGACACCCGACATGGATGTCTCGGCTCCCCGCACGCTGACCGCTCGCGCTGTCGCTACTGCAGTAGAAGCATCCGGCGCCAGCATGGTCTTCCTCTCCCCTGCCGCGATTCTCAATGTGGTGGCGACTGCGGGAGACCTCACGCCGCACGACCGCAGCGAACTCGAACGCGTGCGCACCTTCCTCTCCACCGGTGCTCCCATCGGTGCGGAACTGCTCGCCTCCGCCTGCACCATCATGCCGAACGCTACAGCGCATTCGCCCTATGGCATGACCGAGTGCCTCCTCGTGACCGACATCACCCTCGACGGCATCCGCACCGCCGCCAGCGATGCCAACACGGGCGTCTGTGTGGGAACGCCGATCGGCGAGAACCGTATCCGCATCAGCGCGCTCGATGAGCACGGTGCCGCGACCGGGTTGCCCAGTTCGCAGCCCGGCATTCTCGGCGAGATCGTCGTCTCGGCACCGCACCTGAAAGACCACTACGACCGGCTGTGGCTCACCGACCGCGAAGCTGCTCGCGAGACCTCAGTCGAGGCGGATGCCGTGGGTTCTGCCACGGAGTATGCCGCGGCTGCGGATGCGACGGCTGCACCGGCCGCGCCCCACGCGCGCTGGCACCGCACCGGCGACGTCGGACACCTCGATGAACTCGGTCGCCTCTGGGTCGAGGGCCGGCTGCCCCACGTGATCGTGACCGCCACGGGCCCCATCGCGCCCGTTGGCGCCGAGCAGGATGTCGAGGGCGTCACCGCCGTGCGCCGTGCTGCCGTTGTGGGTGTTGGCCCGCACCAACTTCGCCAAGCCGTCGCGGTCGTAGAAACAATCTCGCCGACCCGCAAGCCTGGGCTCGCCGACCCCGAACTGACGTCGGCTGTTCGCGCGAGCACGACGCTTCCGCTCGTTGCCGTGCTTGCGGTTCCTGAGCTTCCGACCGACATACGCCACAACTCCAAGATCGACCGCTCGCGGTTGTCGAAGTGGGCTGACCGACTGCTGGCTGGCGGAACGCCGGCTGCACCGTGATCGTGCTCGTTACCGGAGCATCCGGATTTCTCGGTCGTGCCGTAGCGACCGACCTCGTCGCCGCGGGGCACGAGGTGCGCACTCTGCAGCGACGGCCGTCAGGCGTTGCGGGCGTCACCGACATGCTTGGCTCGATCACCGACCCAGATCACGTCGCGACTGCGATGGAGGGCGTCGAGGGCGTCATCCACCTCGCGGCAAAGGTATCGCTCGCTGGTGACCCACGCGCGTTTCACACCGTCAACGTCGAGGGCACTCGTCTCGTGCTCTCCGCGGCTGAGACCGCAGGCGTCTCCCGCTTCGTGCAGGTCTCGTCACCATCGGTGGCGCACTCGGGCTCTGCACTAGCGGGCGTTGGTGCCGAACCCGCCTCGCCTGAACATGCCCGCAGCGAGTATGCCCGCACGAAGGCGCAAGCAGAATTGTTTGCGCTCGCGTGCGATTCTGAGCGGATGCGCGTCCTCGCCATTCGCCCGCACCTTGTCTGGGGTCCTGGTGACACTCAGCTTGTCGGCCGCATCGTTGATCGAGCTCGCCGTGGGCGTCTGCCCCTGCTCAATGGCGGCACCGCCCTCATCGACACGACCTACATCGACAACGCCGCATCCGGAATCGTCGCCGCCCTGCACCGCGCCGACGTCGCTCACGGCAAGGCCTACGTTCTCACCAATGGTGAACCGCGCCCCGTCGGCGACATGTTGACGGGAATCTGCATTGCTTCGGGTGTTCAGCCTCCGCGCTGGAGCATCCCTGCCGCGATCGGGCGCACCGCGGGCTCTCTCGTCGAACGAGTGTGGGCCGTGCGCCCCGGAGTCGACGAGCCGCCTATGACACGCTTTTTAGCCGAGCAGCTTTCTACCGCGCACTGGTTCGATCAGCGTGAGATTCGCGAAGCGTTGAACTGGTCGCCTGCCGTGAGTATCGATGAGGGTCTGCGGCGACTCGCCCGCCACCAGCAATAGCGGGTACGCTCAGGGCACGAGCCACTCGGCTCACAGGAGGACAACGTCATGGCCGATAAATCACCCAAGAAATCCAGCGGCAAGACTGTAGCCAGTAAGTCTCTCAAGGAGAAGCGCGCCGACAAGAAAGACAAGGCCGCCAACAAGCGCAAGGACTAAAGTCGGGCGGTGGCGCGGGGCCGGCGATCGGAGGCATCGTCCCGTCGGCCACCTCCCCCGCGCAGGGGCCCGTGACCCTCTCCGGCCCAGCGATCGGTGCAGCTAGGCCCCGAGGTTCGATCCGCGCGTAAGCGCCTGTGCGGCCGTCAGTTCGGCATCCGCTTGCCGGCGTCGCCGCCCGAGGAGGAGGAGTGCACCGGTCAACAGAGCGAGCGCGGACGCGACTGGTGCGAGGGCGGGAATCGATGAGCCGGTGACAGCGAGAGCCGTCGCCTGCGCTGTGACAATCGGTGATGGGGCGCTAGTCACATTGGCGTCCAACCAGCCCAACCTTGAGGCAATGACGACAACAGTGAGGTGCCTACCGACCTGATTCGGCGTGATGAGGAACGACGAGCTAGTCGCACCGCTGATTGCACTACCGTCTGCATACCATTGGTACGTGAAACCATCCGCAACCGGCGTCCACCCATCAGGATCCGTATCAACGGTCAAGGTTTCACCAGCCCGCGTAGTGCCGCTCACAGTCGGAGCGCCCAGAGCGGAGAAGCGCCCAGCCAGCACAGAGACCGGAGCACTGGCCACACGTGTAGCCGCGTAACCCGCAGCAACCGCTGTGACTTCGACAAGCACGTCAGCGCCGACCATATCGCCAGTCAAGACGAGGCCGGCACTCGTCGCACCTGTAATTACGGCCCCATCCGCGTACCACCGGTATGCGAAGGTATCCGCACTGGGCGACCAACCAGCAGAATCGGGGTTAGCTGTCAGCATCTCGCCTGCCTGCGCAGTCCCGCTCAGCGTCGGAGCTCCGAGAACGGAGAAGGGTAGTGCCAACACGGGGCCGACAGGGTCGCTGTCCACACTCGCGGGCGCGTAGTACCTCGCCCAGGCGGTCACCTCGACGACTATGTTTGCGCCGACCAGATCGGGGGTCAAGACGAGCTCTGGGCCCGTGGCTCCGTTGATCGCAGTGCGACTGTCTCCGCGAATCTTGTACCACTGGTATCTGGTTCCACTACCGGTGGTGCCCGAGAAATCCCAAGAGCCCGAGGATGCCATCGACAATGTGTCTGAGACGTAGAGACTGCCTGACACCGAGATCGCCGGCGCACTGACGTTGGCGAGTTGCGGGCCGATGGCGAGCTCCACGATGAGATAGTCGAACCCGCCTGAGCCGTTGGCGAGCCTGATGGTCAGGGAGTCGGTACCGACGAAACCGCTTTGCGGGACGTAGTCGATCGTAACGTCGCTTCCGCTCGAGTTGCTGGTCGAAGCTGTCCCGAACGCCGGCTGACTGCTCACGCTCCACGTGAACGGCGATGGGCCAGATTCGGTGGCGGCCAACGCCAGACTCCAGGCAGTGTTGGTATCGGTGTGGTCGCTCAGACTGTCAGGAGCGGCAGCGCTGTCGATCGTTATTACCGGCAACGGGTTGAGCGGACTCACCGGGCAGGCACTCGTCGACTGCGCGATGCCGAAAGTACCCGTGATTTCTCCGCTCGCAGGAACCTCGAAGGTTCCGACCGCTACCACTGTGCCATCGATCGTCGTCTGCCGAATTGTCGCAGTGTCGACCGTAGAGTAGGTGCCACTCGTTGAGTCGTAGCTGCGCACCGCTAGTCGGCTACAGGTCTCGCCATACTGGTAGAGCGTGATGCGCGCCGTCGAACCGTTGTCGCAGTCGGCCACATGAGTGGTCAGCCCCGCGCGGTACGAATACCCTTCATCAGCTGGCGCTTCTAGGCCCGTGACCGACGAAAGCGTGCAGTCGCCACTCACTGCAGACATCACAAGGGTGGTGTATTGGCTGTCAACGGCGTTGGGCAGGCTGGCAACGTTTCGCTGCAGGCTGTCGGCGATGCCGTCGGCATTAGCATCGCCACCGTTGGGGGCGGCATCTTCGATCGACGCGGCCACGCCGTCACCCGTACCGGCTGCCTCGCCGTCGGCGGTCGACTGCAAGTCGTCACTACCGGAGTACAGGTTGCCAATCTCGGCGTCGTCAAGCACACCGTCGTAGGCACGGAGTTCGTCCATGAACCCGACGAAGCGGTTGTGATAATCGTCTTGACCCCATCCGATGTGCGCCAACGGACTCGCGGTGGGGGCATCCTGATTGCTGCCGCCCCGCCCGTTGTTCGACGTGCTCTGCTCCCGGAGACCGTCAACGTAAAGAACGACGTTACCGCTGGCTTTTGTGGAATCGCGCGTCACACAAACGTGGTGCCATCTGCCGTCGTTAACGGTAGTAGCACCGTCGATCCGCTCGTCATTGCTTCGGTTCGCCCTCCCGGTGCCAAACGTAAGTTTGCCGGTCTGGCTGAGGCCGAAACCGAAGTCGTTCGTCACACCGCTAACCTCACCGTCCAGAATCGGAGCAGAATTCCAGTGGTTCACACCGGTGCCCTGACTGGTCGTGTTGATCCATGCACAAATTGAGAAGTCCTTGATGACGCCGTGGCCGCCGTCGACGGCACGGAAAGGATTGGTAATGACGAGGCAACTCTGACCATCGAGATTGAGGCTGCGCGACTCACCAGACCCGAGCGATGGCGGCACGTTGGTCGAGGGGGTCGGAGTGGTGCAGTTGGGACTGAGTGTCGCAGTATTGCTCGCCGAGGAGTCAGCGGCACCGGACGCGAACGTGGCATCGTCAAATGTCCAGTGTGCGACAAGCTCTGGCTCGGGTTCTGCCGCTTGGGCTGCTGTCGGAAGCTCAAGGAAAAGTGTCGAGACAACGAGAGTCACAATGGCGATAAGTGCGCCGAGTGCGCGACTCTGACGCCTCACTGCTGAGACTCCAGAAGTGCGCCTGATGTCACGCATACCGAGCTCGGCACATCAGGGCAAAGCCTATTCGAATCGACCGTGAGCATCTCGCCGTGACCCCTCGTCTGCGCCAGTGAACATGGCGATCCATTACCGAATCAGCATACACGGCACGCCATCCAAAGGATGCCTCCATTGCTCGGACGCGCAGAGACCGCAAAGTCGATTTTTGTTAACCTGACGGCCTTATAAGTTCCACGTCGCACAGCGCCCAGAACCGCAGTTCTCGGTTCGCACCGAATAGGCAACTCTCTACGAAGAATCGCACCTCAGGTTGGGGATACCGCGAGAAGCGTTACCCCTTTTTCTGCAGGGCAAGAATGATGTCGGCAATACGGTCGTTGATGTCGAAGACGCCATCAATGTCATCCACGGTCGTCGAGTTGAAGATCACGGTGAAGGCGAGGTCCCTGCCCGATTCGGTCGTGACGTACCCCGAGTACGAACGGGCCAAATAGAAGAGTTGCTTCGTCGTCGGATACCAGTGGATGCGCGTTCCGGTCTTGGCGTGGATGTTGCCCTCGGCACTCGTGCCTACGCCCAACGACGCAAGGGAGCCATCCACGCCGGCGATGGGTTGAAGATCAACGAACTGATCACCCCACGGCTCGTCGTGCACACTGCGCAGGAAGTCGACGTGCGCCTGCGCGCTCGACCGGTTCTCGTCAACGCTCCCCGCCGGGTCAAACAGTCTCACCGCGTTTTCGCCGTTGCGCGCATCAACAGCCGTGAGAACTGTGGCAGCGCCATCCACACAGTCCGTACTTTCCTCGGAGACCGCGATCAAGCACGCGAGAAGATCTGCCCCGCGGTTGTAGCTGATTTTTTGGACTACCCGAGCGAACTCGCCCAGCGGCGGCGAGACCCATTCGGCCAGCAGCTCGCTCGCCGCTTCGTCGAAAGGGGTTTGAGACTCTAGACCGGAACCGTTGACGACGATCCCCTCCTCGCCGAGCACCTGCCGGAATGCCGTTGCCGCGAAGGCCACGGGGTCGGGGATCTGCGTATTGCGCACCGTCACGCCAGCGTCGATCCCGATGGTGCCACTCGCGGTCACCGTCATGCCGCTCATCGAGATCGCCACCTCAACGGCGTCGCCAGCAACTACGGTGACATCGTTGACAACCGAAAGGGCGTCAAGATGGGGAATGACCCGGATGTCGGGGCGTTCACCGACCTCGTTGGCCGTCAGTTCGACATCCACCACGTTTTCGTTAACCCAGATGGAATCAATCCGGCCGTCGGGCCAATCGAGCATCGGATCAAACAACTGATTCTCAACGACGACGTCACCCGTGATCGTGGTCACGCCGGACTCACGGATGCTGCCCCCCAACGAGCGGAGGGCGCTCAACGGATCCCCCGAGTTCAGTTCGACAGGAAGAAGCCCGGTGTTTGCTTCGTTGTGATCGAACGATGTGATCTCCAGCGAGTCATCGGGCAGATCTCGTAAGCCGAAGCTGAAATCGCCGCTTCCGACGAGGACCAGGTCGCCGTCAAGCGTGCCATCGAGGATCTCGCCGGTGCCATACACCGGAGTCGTCAGTCGCTCTTCCCCGCCGAGGATCTCGAGCACGGCCGCTGTCGTAAACGATTTTTGGATCGATCCCGGAACGAACGGGATCGTTGAGTTGAGCTCGTAGACGGGATCGCCCGTCTCAAGGTCCACGGCGTAAATGCCCCACCCGCCCCCGGCGAACATCGGGTCGTCAATGACGGCCTGAATCTCAGAAGACAGGCCGTCATTCGCCGGTACCGTGCAGCCGCTGAGCAGCATTGTGGCACACGCCACCGCGGCGGTCCCGGTCAGAATTTTCGGGCCAGAGGTTTTCGCAGGAGTTTGCATAGGGCCCTTTCAGCACGCTTCGCGCCAGATCACGATACCGTGGAGCACCCGATTCGACGGGCACCGTTCAATTGACAAGCAATTCTAGCAATCCGGTAAGGAGCAGGCTCAGTAGATACCCGGCGACCCGTCTCAGAATGGTGGAACGTCGCCGTTAGCGCACAGTGCCGGAAGGTGGGAAGACATGAGATCTTCCGGAAACTTGAATGAGAGTGGTGGACAATTCCATGCTGGCTGTTTACGAGCACTTCCTGTGCAGGTCAGTCTCACCACATCGGCTAGCCTCTTCTCGTCTGCAGACCTCAATCAGAAATGAGAGCCGTGATGTCGAACGGGCTGAACCCGGCGCGCGAGCTGAACCGACTAATTGCTGAGGGCCACATCTCCCAAGACGCACTTCAGGCGATCACAAATATCTCATCTGACAAGCTGCACTCTTTCTTGAACAAAACACAACCAGGGATGGTTGAACTCGCCGAGGGGGTTACGGCGCCCTCGGACAGCGAGAGCGCTCACCTGTCGATCCTTGCGGCACACCTCACCGAGGGGCTACGGATCGACGACGACGAACGGCTAAAAGCGATCTTCCAGTCACTGACAATCGAATGCCTCCTGACGCCACACAACATCGCCCAACTGACGGGGCTCAACGTCGGTGATATTGAATATGCCGTGCGCGACCCTCGGTTCGTGCCGATCGACCGTAAGTACGAACTAGCGATCAAAGGTTCGTACCTCATCAACGCCATCAATCAAGCACGCGGCTAGCGGAAACTCGTCCGAAGCGTATCGTCTTGACACAGGGAACCCAGACTTTCGGTTCCTCAGAATGAGAAAAAGGACTATCCAAGTGGACAGTCCTTTTCTCATATTGTCGGGCTGACAGGACTTGAACCTGCGACCCCTTGACCCCCAGGTATCCCGTTCAGGCGGATTCCTTGATTTTCCGGGCATCTCTGCCCCTCGGACCGTGTCTTTTCACGTCATGGCTTGCATGCATTGCATGGTTCTGGTCCCGGTTTGGTCCCGGCTGGTCGTAGCTCGATAGGGCCCTAGACCGGCCTTCCGAGACAGGTACGACGACGGGCCTTGCGCATCGGCAACCCTGGACTCGAATTATGCCTGTTTGCGGTTCCTGGACGAGTCTTCGATCATCTCGTCGAGTACGCACAGAAGACCAACCACGTGCATCGCAGCGATGAGTGCATTCGCCTTCGTGTACTGGCGAGGACTCATCGAGTGAATCGTGCCGTGGCGGGAGAACTGGGCTGGGACGGCGTCTCCTCGCTTGACCCAGAACTGCTTGTATGAGCCCCATATGCCGTACATGACGAGCAGCACACGGGGGTAGTCGATGTCACGCCATGTGGGGAAGCTGGTGGGCAGCGCTCCCGGTGGCGTCGGCTTGTTGTCTTTGGTTTGTGCCACGGCGCTCTTGTAGCCGCTCTTGATTACGAACTCCTCCACCGCCGTATCCATGGCGATTGCAGCAAGTGCCTGACCAGCGCGCCAATGACCCGCCCTCATGGATCCGACGGCTTCCATCGCGGACACTCTCCACTCACGTGTGAGTTCAGCCTTTAGCCGTTCGAGCTCGACCTCGCACGCTTCGAGAATTACCGTTGCCTCGTCCTCGATCAGTCGGCTTCGTTCCTCGCTTGTGTCAAGTTCTAGAAGCGCGCCAAGTACCTGATTCGGCGGCAACCACGCAAGTGGCAGCCCTTGGTTGAGTTGGAGCTCCTCCAGCTCTTCGATAGACGGAAATTCGATGTCAGGAGTGCGCCAGTTTGGTGGAAGGGCCTTCAAGAAGGCAATGTGCGAGCGTTCGGCAGCCTCCCACATCTCTCGATGCCGCTGACGCTCTTGTTCTTGCCACTCTTCAATGGCAGCTCGAGATTCGTCATTCAGTTGGTCCTTGATGGCAGCAAGCCCGTCGAGCACCATCCGAGGCAGATACGGCAAACGATCAGCAATGTCGATAGCCGCGGGGTCCTGAGCCATGAACTCAGCGAGAGTCGCCTCGGCGCGCTGCCCCATCTCTGCGAGTAGCTCGTCGAACCAGGAAGCGTCTGAAGCCTCGTTTTCGTTCTCCGTCATCGCTTAGATGCTCCCCACATCGATAATGCCTTGTCTCACGAGACTTCGTTGCTAGAGAGCTCCTCGGCGAGCTGCCTCACCCGCACCGAGATGTGCAACTGAAGGGCTTCGACTATCGGCTGCAGTTCCGGGTGGAGTGGACCTGTACCGCTGAGTCCGACTGCGATGGGATAGCCAAGCGTGCTGTTCTCGCTCGCGAAGTCTGTGAGCAGCTTCACAATGTCAGGATTGGGATCTGGACTACGCCGCGCCGTCCGTGCCAGGCCGACAGCCGCTGTTTCAGCTACTTCATGATCAGCATCTTTGATCAGCGGGACCAGTTGGAGTCCGGTGCCCTCTGAATGTGCGAGATAGAGCACTGCATCACGCCGCTCTTGTGTAGTTCCAAGCAACAGCGACAGAAGTGTTGCGTCGCGACGGCTATCGCTCGCCGCCAACAACGCCATATAGAGGGAGTCGAGCGCCCCGGCCACATCGGGCTCAAAGGCGAGGAAGGGACTCGAGATACGGGGTTGCTCACGCGCCATGATCACTGCATCACGCAGGCGCGGTCCTACCTCCGCGGGAACCACATGCGCATTGCGAGCAATCAGGAGAGCTGCATCACGCTTCCGATAGGCCGCCACCGCCGGATCTCCAAAGAAGGCGATGAGCGTGTCCCAACCATCAAGGTCGGGGAACACTATGGTGACTCGGGCGAGATCAGCAACCACGTCGCGTGAGCGAACCACAATTCCATCCACGCGTCGACTAAGCTCGGCTTTCACTGCCGCGACCAGGGCTGCACTCACTGCGCTGGCCTCGTCTAGTTCAAGATTGTCGAGTCGTCCTTGAAGCGAGGCGAGCGCATCGATATTGCCCGCCAGAAGTTCCTGTCGCACATTTTCGCGGTCCGCCTCCGTCCTCGTGCCGATAACTGGACGCAACACCTTCTGATACCACTCCGGCACCGTTGGGAATATGGAATTCAACCGGTCGCGATCGTCATCGGACACACTTGCGGTTTTCAACAGGCGATGAAGCGAGCCGGCGGAGGCCTCGTCCTGTGGTCGAGTGACGAGCAGCTCGAGCAGTCGCGACCAGTGTTCGGGTTGAAGGAAATCTCGTAGTCCGGCAAGCGCTTCTAGCAATGCGGGCCCTACTAGGTATCGCGCCGATACGCGACGCTCAAAGACCTGCGGATCCTCGAGTGCCGACAGAAGATAGTCCACGAGGTCGCGCGCATGCTGCGGCTCGGCGTAGATCCCTGCGTGCTGGATTACTCGGAGATCGGCTCTGCTCGTGGTTCGGGTCGTTGAGGCAGGGGTGACTTGATCGACGAGCTGTCTGAGGTCATTCAGCGGACCGGTTCTGCCGATCTCGGGGATCGCGAGGACAAGGCTTTTTTCATCCCCTGAGATACGAAGGGTATCGAGCGCGGAGAACAGATCGCGGCCGTGGTCTGACGGAATGCTGAGTTCGATCTTTGCGCGCAGAGACCCGGAGTTCTTTGCTTGGGAGAATAAACCTGCCAGGCGGGCCTGCACACTCGCGGAAAGCAACGAGTTGTGTGGGGTGTTGGCCGCTCCGAACACGACGCTCTTGTCGTGGGACCAATTGCGGAAGTGTTGCTGCAGCGCGGCCTCAAGCCCAGCAGAGATTGTTTGAGTTCTCCACCATGTCGACGGGTTATCAAGAGCGCTGACCACCGGCCCGACGTCAAGAGAAAAACCCTCGGCTGTGTCAAATATCGCCCACGCAGAAGCCGCTCGGATCGATGACGCCGTGATGTCGGCACCCACCGGCGCGAGCTGGACGTAGCTGAGTTGGGCAAGCCGTCTCGCTCCTTCGACGTCTCCTGTCTCCATTGCAATATGGGAGCGATGAACGCTGAGCCACGCTTGTTCGATGGAGAACTCTGTCTCGACCGCGAAACGGGCCAGATGAGCCGCTGCATCATCTAGACGTCCGTTTTCGATCAGCGCTACAGCAATGGTGACAGCGTGAGCGATCTGGCGCTGGCGCATCTGTCCGGATGAGTCGAGGCTCTCCAACGGTTCCGTGTCCGCTTTGTACATCCACTTGTAGATCGCGGCAGCGAACTGCCAACCCCAGTCGCTGCTGACGGCTGCCTCGTAGAAATCCGGTACCTCCTGATGTCGACTGGCGTTCTGTTCCCACATTTGTGCGTCTGCGGAGATGCAGATGGCGACGGCTTCGACCCAGGAGATCGGAGCCTTTGTGCCCTTGTTGGGATGTGGGGTCACTAGATGCGCCGCCAGGAGAGCGTATCTTGCTCGATCCGAGGTCGGCACTGCGGCAACATCGAACGACCAATGTGATCCCTCGAGGGCGATCCGCTTGAGGGCTTTCTCCGTGGCTTCGAACCACACCAAACGAAACGAAGGATCTAGTGCTTGGGAAGCGGGAACAAACACTTTGAGCCCCTTGCCCGTCGCCTGAATCGTCTCTCGATTGAGAAACGCCCAATAGCGCTCAGTGCGTGCGTCGTTCTGGATCACGAGGATGTGAGGCAGTGGATGATTGCTCCAGTAGTTCGCATGCTTCTGAGTGTCCTCGCGGAAAATCCACCCTGCTTGACCCTCAACGTTAACCGGCTCTTTGAACCAGCTATCGCCTGTCTTGACTTGCGCTCCGAACATGAGAGACATGTCTGTCAGATCGGCGTCACGGACTTGCACCAGGAGATCCGTGCCGAGGTCGTGTTCTCCGCTCGTCTCGATCGCACCCCAACCAAGGTCCTCGAAGAAGAGCTTCACACCTGTCTGGCCGCTGGCACCACGTTGCCGGTTCTCCGGCTGCTGGATCGTCATGACTCATTCTCCCAAGATCACAGGACACGATGCTGCATACGGCGAACCGCCAGCGTGAGAAGCCTTGCGAACCGCCGGCCGTACCGGACTTATCGGATCTGCCCGGCGCAATCCGTAGCCTTGAAGAATGACCTTCGCACCGCTGCATCGAGCGCTTGGCCTTGAGCCGAGTGAGCTGACAAACGAGATCCTCAATGCAGCCGTGGACGCTGGCGTAGTAGAGAGCGACGACCTTAATTGGAAGTCTGAGCTACCACCTATTAAGAATCTTTCTCAGACTGACGTTCCCAAGGACATCGCAGCTATGGCTAACAGCGGGGCGGGATGATCGTCTACGGCGTCGAGGAAGATCAGAAAGCGGCTACCGGACACAAGGACACCGGGGAACTCGCCGAAGGCCACTAACGGGCATATCGGAGTGTCGCCGTGACGGCAATCTCTCCACCGGTATTTGGGCTTGGCGTCCACCGACTAGGGACAGAAGAACATGCGGTCGCAGTCGTGGTTCCCGCGAGCGTCGACGGACCACATCTCATCTACAAGAATGACTTCTTCGGCGCTCCGATCCGCAATGATGCCGATACTGCCTGGATAAAGGAACGACAGATCGACGCCATGTATCGCGCTCGGTTCGAGGAGCGCCGACATCACGGTGATGAGCGAGACGCTCTGGATGTTCTCGATGCCGTTGATGAAAGAATCCCGGCTTCTCGGGCTCGATGTAGACGATGCCTCTGGTGAGCACTTTGTCGAGGAATCCCTTGGTCGCGGCCGGCTTTGATTCCCACAAGAGCGGGAATGCGAAGATGATTTGGTCCGCTTCTATAATTCGCCGCCGATAGTCCGCCGCCAATGGGTCAACGACGCTCTTGAGCCGGCAGGCGGCGAGGAGAGATCCACAACGGGCGAGACTGAGGCGCGACCAACCTCGCGCGCACGGCATCTCACCGTCTGCGCGCCATGGAATTGTCCGCGAGCCGCAGCTGCTCACTACGCTTTCTGCCGTCAGCAACCCCGTAGCTTTGGAGGATGACCTTCACACCTCTGCATCGAGCACTCGGCCTCGCACCAAGCCCGCTGACTGACGACATTCTCGATTCCGCGGTTGGCGCAGGAGTCAAAGAAACCGACGATCTCGACTGGAAGTCTGAGCTGCCACCGATCAAGAACCTGTCGCAGGGCGATGTACCAAAGGACATTGCGGCGATGGCAAACAGTGGCGGCGGGATGATCATCTACGGTGTCGAGGAAGACCAGAAGTCGGCAACCCGCCGCAAGAGCGTTGGCGAGTTGACGGAGATCCACGAACGCGCCTATCGCAGCGCAGCAGTCACAGCGATCTCGCCTCCCATATTCGGGCTGGGCGTCCACCGGCTTGGAACTGACCCTCAGGCGGTGGCAGTCGTCGCACCCGCGAGTGTGGACGGCCCACATCTGGTGTACAAGAACGACTTGTTCGGTGCCCCAATCCGAAACGATGCCGACACGGCCTGGATGAAGGAACGGCAGATCGAGGCTATGTATCGCGCACGCTTCGACGAGCGTCGACGCACCTCCGACGCGGTGGACACCATGTACAACGAAGCTGCCGAGGGTCGAGACAGCCAAGCTAGGGCGTGGTTCGTTGCCGTCGCTCATCCCCGCGTTCCGGTGGTCTTGTCCCGGCCCGACCGCCACGAGATAAGTGCCATCTTCGAGCGAGCCGAAACGGTTTCGCTGTCTATCTCCAGGAATCACGGCGTTCACCCGCTCAACAACATGGATGGCCTCAACCCGCGCCCCGGGCTGCGCCGATGGACTGCAGTCAACAAAGCCGCTTCGGAACCCTGGAAGGAATCCTGGGCAGACGTGCACCACGACGGTTCCGTGACAGTTGCTGCCGCCCTCGGCGGCCACCGGATGAACGCCAACGCCTACTTTGAGGGCTGGCAGGTCGAAGGACGCGGCCTCGAGACTGGCGTCGCAGACTTTGCGGCACTAGTCCGGGCCGTCTCAGAGGCTCAGCATCTCGACGAGTATGAAGTGCGGGTGGGTGTCGTTTGGGACGGCGAACAGCCACTTCAGGTCTTAGATGTCGACGGAATGATCAGAACGTATGTCGGAACGTCGACGACGCTGCGGAGATTCGTACCGATCCGCTCGACCATCAACGCCGCCGGCTCCGACGAATCATTCCACCGCGAGGTATTCAGGTTGGCCGAAGACTGCGTAAACCAAGGTGGCATTACGTCCCTCAACATCATGATGGAGCCATCCATTAACCCCGAAGACTAGAGATACCCGCCTCCGGCGATCAGCCTCGTTATCCGGAGCATCAACCTGCGCAGAGGTCAACATGACTGCATTCAATGCATGAAACGTAAGTTCGTCGTCTCGGCCAAATTCCGGCGAGCTTTCGCAATGAAAGCGCCTCGACTCACGTCAAGAGCGAATCGATGCGGTCTATGTAGACGCCCGGATCAAGCTCGTCCCGCTCCGAAAAGATCGACACATCCTCTACGGGAAGCTCCCCGCACGACATTCGCGAAGCGACCGCATCCCTAGAGCAACCGCCGGCGACCTGCTAGCTCACGTTCAGGTAGTCCAGCATGATGTCGGCATATCGCGCGAAACTGTCGTTGTTGCGCGTGACGGGCCATTCTTCCCATGGACCGACATAGTCGATTTGGGTAAACTTCGTCGACGCTGGAGAGCGGCCGGGTCCGACGTAGAACTCATTCCACTCTGGAAACTGGTCGAGGGTGACATCGACCGAGTACACGGAATCCCCGTCTTTGCAGCGAAGCTCAAGCCAAGCGTGTCCAGATAGCGATTCAGGGAGCTTTGCACTGACGAAGGTCCATTGCCCGAACCCCCGGGTGGCGAGGACTTCCGCGAGCGCGATGGAGCCCCACTCGCACCAGATCTGGGGGAAGATTCCCTTCGCGCCTCGGAAGGGTTCATCGGGCATCGAGATCATCGCTGCGCGTACTTCGTTCGCTATCGTGGCGAGTTGTTGAACGAAATCCTGGGCTGCAGCGTGATCGGCTGGGCTCTTCTCGTTTGTAATGTTTCGGGCCTGTTCTGGAGTTCTGGTGGCAAGCGGCCTAGAGCAAGTCGCGACGGTGCTGCACGATTTCGGCTATGTCATCGAGTGTTGGGTGGGTGCCGTAGATCAGGCCGTGGGCGGCTTTGTAGGCGGTGGCGATCGATTCACGTGACGCGTGTGAGGGATCGAACGCTGGGCTATCCGCATATCCTGCGGCTGGGCGTGGCGTCCAGGAAAAGCCTGCGTCGTTGCTGTGTTCGTTAATGTCATCGACCAACGCCTTTACACCGTCAGCTCCGAGTGTGCCGAGCGCATTCTGCACTTCTGGTGCCTCGAGGAGACGGTGTATGTCGTAGAAGTGTCGTCCGCCTTTCGCGAGCGCACTTTCGTCGGTTCTACTCGCTGCGTCGTGGACAGCAGCGATCTTCTCGAGGAGAGTCCTCTCGGGAGATAGGACGTTTACGTCGAAGGGAGCAAATTCTTCCCAAACGCTGTCATCTTCGTTAAGGACGCTGATCGCGTAGTCGCTGACCATCGATCGATAGGGATGGACTTGGGCCGGGTAGGTGCCGCCCCGGCTTCCGAGTTCGAGGAGAACGCCTTCCTTGAGATCCTGGTCGGTCTGTTCGGTGGAGTATTGATACGTTGTGTAGCGTTTGACCCCAGTGGTAGAGCCGTTCGGCGTGACCTTACCGACGATGTCGAGGTGCGCAGACACTTCGGCATCGACGAGCTTCAAGACTTTGTGGCGGGCGGGGAGCTTCGCATCAGACGGAAAAACTGCGAGGAGGTCGATGTCCTCCGAGAACCGTTCGATTAGCCCGAAGACCCGGCTCAGACTTGTGCCACCTTTGAAGATGAAATCGACGCTTGCGGAGCTGCCGTCGGGCAGTAGAACTGTGCGGTTCTGCGATGCAACACGGAGGACCTCGGTAACCCAGAAATCTTTCTCCACGTAGGCTGCCCGGATGTCGAGGTGCTGCGCGGCACGGTCGATAAGGCCAGCTAGAGCGTCGGGGTCGTTGCGTAGACGAGCGGTCATGCGGCGATGAGCGAGAGGCCGTTGGTGAGCCGTGCAAAGTTGGCTCGCACCGTGACGTTGCGCTCGCCAGGAACCGCAGTTCGTAGTGCTTCATCTCGGATCTCGCCCGTTCGCAAGGATTCACGAACTTTCGTGAGCAACACGGTCCATCCAGCTTCGACGTAGATGTCGGGCGCTCGAAGGAGCTCCAGTAGTGCGATCTCTTTCTCATTCAAGTCCACGCGAGCAAGGTTCCGTCGTACAACCTGCTTCACTCCGTTGAGTGGGTCGACCGAACGTAGCGTTGATACCTCGAGGGTTGCGGGAATTTGGGTTGTGACTCCCCAGACACGTGCTGCAGAGTATCCGGATGGTCCAACCCCTCGCGCACCGAGAACCTCACGAACGACTTCTTCAAGGCGCGGTCGTGTCATCCCATAGCGGGTGCGTGTCCCTCGGTAGTAGAGGCCTTTGCGAATCTGCACGAGGTCACCGTCGCGCGACGCTCTCGACGCTGCTTTTCGAGCAGCAGCCGGTGTCCCGGGCAGATCCGAGACACGCACGAACGCCGCCTCAGGCACTGCGCGGATCATGGCTGCGGGGCTTAGAGTGCTCATGTCACTGAAGTGTACCTGAAACGTGACATGTTTGCTAGTGCAAGGTTGCGGGCGCCTGCAGAGTGGGCGTCAACACGCAGTTCCATTCCCGGATTTGAACAACAAGTACCCGTAAACTCTCGTCGAACGTAGTTTGCTGCCCGCAGGGTCAAGTAGGCACTTCGCTCGCGCAGACGTGCGGCGTTCCGCAGGAGGTGCGATGAGATCTATTCGAGTGGGATCGCGAACCCTGGTGGCGAGCGACGTGCTGCGAAGCTATTGGTTCGTGGCCGCTGAGCGACAACGAATATACCACCGACGTCTCAAAGGTGCGCCCGGCCCGTGGTCGGATGATCCAATCTTGTCTGCTCACCGCTTCACGAACGCCTATCGCGCAGCCGACCGGGTGTCGCAAGATCTCATTCGTGTTCAGTATCAGGGGCCGCAAGCTGGAGAAGACATCCTGCTGCGGACACTGCTCTACCGCTTCTTCAACAAACCGGAGACGTGGCAACTCATCGAGGACACACTCGGTGTTGTCTCGCTCGCGACGTTCCACGTTGCAACCCTGGACATCGTATTGGAGGATGCGCTCGCTCGCGGTGAGCGGGTGTACTCCCCTGCCTACATCATCCCTCCACCACAGTTTGGGGCACGCAGAAAGCACCTGAACCATTTGCGCTTGATCCAGCACATCATGTCCTCTGGAGCTGCCGATGCCATACGCGAGGCTGCCGGCTTGCAGCAGGTGTACGAGATCCTTTCTTCCTACCCTTCGCTTGGCCCATTCCTCGCGTTCCAGCTCACGATCGACTTAAACTACTCGACTTTGACCGACTTCGATGAGAACGAGTTCGTTGTGGCCGGCCCTGGGGCGAAAAGTGGGCTAGCGAAGTGCTTCGTTGATACGGATGGCTTGGACGCGCACGACGTGATTCGTTGGGCGGTGGACAACCAGGAAGAAGAATTTGAACGCTACGAGCTAGACTTCGACGGTCTTTTCGGGCGGCCGCTTGCTCTGATCGATTGTCAGAATCTCTTCTGCGAGACTGACAAGTATGCGCGTGTTGCGCACCCGGACACAGCAGGCATCGGGGCCCGAACGAGAATCAAGCAGCGCTACGTTGCTGGTCGCGGAGTAACGGTCCCGTTCTTTCCTCCTAAGTGGGGGCTCAATCAACGGGTAGATTTCGAACTAGGAACCGTAGCGCACGAGGTGAGGCCGACGCTTGCCCCGGCCTACCCGAACAATCCAGGCTCGATCAATGCTCTTGCGCCCGCGCTCGGCTAACGAACTCTCTCGCGGCGATCGCAAGATCGCTATCTGCTAAATACTCCAGACGTGGCTCAAGCTCGTCACACGTCGCGCCACGCTTAAAGGCCCAGAAAATATCGATCGCACGAATGTAAGCGACGAGCATCGGGTCCCGAAAAAGAATCGGGAGATCAGCGAGGTCTTCTCCGTCGCGGAGAAGCTGCTCAAGGTCCATCCATTGATTGTGAACCCCGCGAGCTTGTTGCCAATCGGTGTCGTAGGCAAATGCGCTTTGGCCGATGTACCCGCTTTGCTCGCTTTCGTTCTCGTCGATTTCGCGGGCACGATCGTGGTAGTCCGCGTAGAGATGGAGGGATGATGTGAAGAACGTCATTGTTCCCACGTCGAGGTGCAGCCAGCGGGCCATCATCTCGTGAAGAACGCTCCACTCAAACGCGTTGATTCCCGAGAATCCGAACCAGATATCTGTACTGCGCGCGACGACATTGAGGTCGAGGCGGCCCTTGCGGACGAGGAAATGTAGCCAATTGTTGCAGGGAATGTCCGCACTATCCTGGAAATCGATAGCCGGGTCAAAGAGCGTGATTACGGCCCGCCGCGACGCGAGCGAACCGCCAAGCAACGAGCGCGCCTCGGCAAGTTGGTCTACTCCGCCCCAGTTCCGCAGTCTTGGCCCATAGCCGGCGCGCCAGGTCTTTCCTCCGTCGTCGGAGTAGTCGGGGGCGCGTTTGAGGTACGGGGTGAGGAAGGCAAGGTCGTTGCGGCCCGCGAGGACCCACATCGTCTCCGCGATCGCAGCGAACGGGTTGTTGTTGCGTCTAGGCGTGTGCAAGAACCGCTGGGTTGGCTGCTCGATCGTGATCGTCTGTGTGGCAAGCTCGATCGTCGAGCCGTTGCGGCTCTCGACGGTGTCGCCGTAAATCAGCAAGCTTCTGAGCATGCCACGGAAGGCTGCGTCGATGGTAGGGAAGCTGGACACAAGTATCCCTTTCGTTTCAGTGCTCGATCAAGTCGCGACGAAGTAGCTCCGCGACGATCGAATCGGTGATCTCAGCGGATCCTCCATGTTGAACCTGAACGGTGAGGTCCTGGTACTCACGCGCGAGCACACGGTAGCCGTCGAGGACTGGATTGGAATTGTTGCTGTCTTCCTCATACGGCTTATCGAACAAGAACACGACGGATGGGGTCAGCGGCCCCCAGATGCTGTCGATTAAGTTTCGAAACCCAGCTTCGGTGATACCCGAGTCGGGCACATCTCCGCTATACCAGCCGTAGGCAAGAGTGGACCACCACCAGCGGTCGAGGACAACCGCCTGCGCCATCAGGGCTTCTTGGATGCCGGGGACACTCTCGGCGTGACACGCGAGATGTGTAAGCTGCTTCGCAACACCGTTTCGAGGGGCCCTCAGGGCGGACTCAAGCATCGAATAGGCCTCGTCCGTGAAAGCGCTCATGCCGCTCGGCATGTGCACGTGACGAGTTGAGGAGGGATCCAGGACGCGGCGCAGCGCCTCAGATTGGGTACTCTTACCGGTCTTGTCCAAACCTTCGAGCACAATCAACACCCCCGGCTTGAGAGAGTAGGTAGTCATGTCACTTCTCCGTTTCGTCCTCGACGATGGCGGCTTGAGCGGCGAACCCGATCAAGTATCCGATTGGAAGCCAGCAGTACCCGCCGAGGCCCCAGTCCTCACCCCAGCTGTTCTTGATTAGCAACATACGACCATAGACCGGGTGATTTGCCGCCCCGACGCATATGACGGCATGGTAGCCACCTGCGTCAGCGCGCACATCTGGCGCAGGGACGACACCTTCCTCATCTGGCAGATGGAACCCGTCGGTGAGCTCGATGACTAGGATCACGGGCCGAGTACGTTCTAGTTCATTCTCGATGGCATCCTCGATGCCATCATGTTTTAGCTCCACGGGTTGAAGGTTTGCTCGGCGCCACGGCGGCTTACTCAGACCAGTGGGAGGCTCTTCCGTGGCCGCACCGAGGCTGTGATTGTAGGGCCACGAAGAAAGGCCTGGTTGCCCATATCCGGTAAGGGCGGGACCGGCCGCATCCAGAATCATTCCATTGGCAGACGTGTGGCCCGCGACGGTTGCCTGCCACCATATGGCTTCCGGCGCCAGATGGCTACCCGCGCCTCCCAGCAGGGCTTCGTGCGCGGAGGAGGACGCAAATGCCACACATGTCGGCCGGTACCCCTGGTCGAGGACGTCACTGCCGATGTGCACCCTCAAGTCGATGTCCGCCCGCATCAGTAGCCCCAGCCGTCGGCATCCGCCTCATCTCGCGCAAAAGCCGCGAGGAGGCGCTTGCGGAACTCCACTTCTGGCACGCCGCGGACGAGCGTCAAAACCTCGAGGCGAGACACAGGCGCATCAGGACGAACCGGTCGAACTTGACTCAACTGGATTGACTCGGAACCAGGCGCTTCAGCACTGTATGCAACGAGCCTCGTAACAGCGCCTCCAACAGCAGTACTACCGATCTGATAACCAGCTCGCACCACTTCGTCTCGAAGAAGGCTGATGACCTCGGAGGTCACGTTCGTGACGGGGAACGGGATAACCTCGCCCCGAGGAGCGGGCTCCTCATCGGGAAATGCAGCCCCCTGTCCGAACGGCGCAGGCGCGGCGCGGAGGTGATGGATGGTCGCATCAGGCAACGCAGCTTCGGCACACCACCGGTATCCCGTTGAAGGGTGTTCCTCAAGGCGTAGCAGGATCGCGTCGCCGACGAATGCTTCGATTTCGGCACGTTCTGCCGGATGTTCCAATACCCACACATCACCCCGCGCATTGGGCAGCTGCATACCGGACGTCAGCCGTTGCTTGATAGCGGCCGGCCGTACCTTGAGCAACTGCATGCCATTGGCATTTGTGATCAGCCGCGTGTCCATGAGCTGCCGAACCGCCGCCTCATAACTGACGTGCATATCTCGTGCCGTTTGATAGACCTGCTCCGGATGAGCCAAGACGCCCCGCTTGATGCCATACCGCCGCGCCGCAGGGTGCAGTAGTTCGAGCGGCATCAGAAAGTGGGCGGCGAAGACCTGAGCGTTCAGTTCTCGGCCTTCGCCGTGATAGTGACCGAGGACGGAATCCTGAGTGTCGATACTGAGGACATCCTGATCCATGTACCAGTGCCCGAGTTCGTGCGCAGCGGTGTACCGCTGCAGCGAGGCGGGGCGGGCACTGTTGATGAGAACTCCACCGGGCGCGCCGGGAAGAATCGCCCCGAGTAGCTCCTTCATCGGCTGGAACGACAGCACCAGCCCGGTGTCTTCGATGGCTTCAAAGGGGTCGACCGGGAGAGATTGATCGACACCGAGTTCATTCAGTGCGTTACTAGCCGCTTGCACCGCGGCAAGCCGCGTCACTCGTCCCCCTCTCGCGAGGGTCGAGAAGCGCCGGGGGCCGCTCCTCCTGCGGCGAGGAACTGTGCGAAGCGCAGCACTTGGTCTTTGTCCTCGGCTGATAGGTCACGCGTAGCGCGAAACAATGCGCCCTCCGCAGCTGCGGCGACAGGAGCATCGTCTTCACCGAGGAGCCACTCCACACGGCGCCGGTAAAGACGTGCGAGCCGGCGCAACTCCAGCGCCGACACTCCCCTCTTACCTGCCTCCATCGCAGCCACGCTCGTTCGGGGAACGCCAAGCGCTCCACTCACCTCTCCCTGGGTGAGCCCGAGCGACTCTCGCGCCTCCCGGATGCGAGCCGCTACAACTTCTAGCTCGTTCTCAGACACCATGTACTCCTTTCATCATGATGACGAATGCCACCGCGAAGCCGCCTTCGTGGCTCAACGCAACACTCGATTCTGTAATCCCTAGCTCGTCGGCGCGCACACGCGCCGAATCAGACAAGTACAATGTCGGTGCACCGCGTTCGTCGTTGCGAACCTCGATGTGCAGCGGAGCGATTCTGCCGATTCCCTCGCCCAACGCTTTCATCGCTGCCTCCTTTGCCGCCCACCGCGCGCTCAAACGCACAGGATCCGACTGGCACTCCGCCTGTTCTCGCTCCGTGAACGCGAGGTCAAGAAACGAGGAGTCCTCTTCCAACATTCGCGCGATGCGCGCACAATCAACCAGGTCAACACCCGTCATCAGCGCTGAAACGGTCATGACAGAACAGCGTCCTCGGCGAGAGCATCATTGGCCATAGAAAGAACGTGGGATACCCCCGCGCGCCCAGAGTAGTCGCCATGCTCAGCGTCTGCGTGCCCGGCCACAACGGCGAGCTCACCAGCGGCATATCCGGTCTGCTGACACAAGAACGCTTGAAGCCGTGCCAAGCCAATCAAGTTTCCGTATCCACGAGTCAACAGGTGCCAGCTTCTGTAGACTGCCAAGAGCGACAGCGCGCCTTCACGGACGCTGATGTCAATGTGAACTAGGCAAGGAAACCCGCGCGTCCGGGTATCAGAGATGACGTATTCCTCAAGCACTCCGCCTGCGTCATCTGCCTCTCCCTCGACCGTGATGTCGCTCGCGTTCGACACCATGCGACCTTGCGTGTGCTCACTTCGCAAGGCGCGAATCCGACGCGCGAGTTGGTTATTGCCTGTCAGTGTCTTGCCGGGCCAGGAAATCATCCGGGAGAAGTAGGTACCTCCCCTGTTCGCGGGGATTCGCTGCAACGTCGGGAGGGAATCCAGATAAGCCTCATAGAGCTCACTTGCCGCATCATCGAGCTCCTGAACCGCATCGCTCGGGAGACTTGGAACCCACTCGAACCCCGGGTCGTTGTACAGTGCCGACGGAAAGATCGTATTCGCAACGGTGAAAACGCCATGTCGCCCGCGGTCACGAAGTACGCCGTCGACTACATCCGTCAAGAGTGAATGCATCCCTTCCTGGGGCTTGCTGATCGACACCATAACGTTCGTCGCCGTGCCACCGCGCTGCCCGTTCACCAGGTCAAGCACCTGGACCCACGCCTCCGACATCCCCGTCGCGGCAACATAGCTACTCACTTCAGATCTCCGATCGTCCCATGCAAAACGCCGGCTACTCCCTCAAGATTTGACCAGCGATCGCGATCGATCTTGCTGAGATCGGGCTGCTTGCGCCCTAGCTCCCGATAGAACCGCCCAATCAGATAAACGACTTCGATCGAATCGATCGGTGCCGTCGCGCTCACGGAAGAGACAGGCTCATGGTGAAGTTTCGCCAACGCTCTCCCAAGGCCCGCTTGGACACTCCCGGCCGTCATCGCCCTCGCGGCCTGAACCGACATTGGCATCCCCAATGTGTCATAAACAACGCCTGCCTGCACGCCGGCGGGAACAGCGACAGTGGGGAGTGGGTCGCGCCCGTTCGGTGCGGGCATCGCGTAATTCGTCATGAATCAAGTGTCGGATAATCCGACATCGATGTCAACCATTCCGACAAATTTCTTTCCGCCGCGCGCTTCGCCGTTCACAGCTCCTCCCGCCGTGCTTCAACGGAACACATGGCGGTAGCTCCGCCTGGTCAGTAGAGCAGCAAGAAGGATGGAGGAGCCACTCTCACGATCAAGGTGGGGCGCATAGGAACCCGTACGGTGACGTCGATATCGTACAGCTGGTCTCCCGCAGGCCCGTGGTGCGAGCATCACCAAGCAAGCCCACGGGTGCGAGATCCGTCATCGTCACTTGCCTCCCAACTCTCAACACATGAAGGGCATCTGCAATGAGATAGAAGGACAACGATCGGACGAGGCTCGAAGAATGAAAAGACTACTTGCCTTCGCTTCTCCACTCGGAGTCCGCATCAACACCGACACCTTGCCCCGCGGGAAACGTATTCGTGCGCGAGCGAGGTGGATCGATCCGATCTCAGGCGTTCGGAGAAGTCGATCGATAACCGTCGACAACGAAGCGTCCGCGCGCGGGTTCTTCAACGAGCTGAGATCTCACGCCGGCAAAGACCTCGATCCCTTGGTAGGGCTGATAGACTACGCAGGCCAGATCGGCGATCGTTTCCTCCGCGGTGTCGATATGACTTCTACTGCCTCCGGACACCGAGCGGGCCTTCGGCTTCGAGTTCTGCCGGTGCTTGGGCATCTGCAAATTCGGGACATTACGACAGGGATCGTGGACCGAAGCATCGACCGCTGGGAGATCGCGCACTCCCGCTCGACGCTCAAGAACACGATCGCCGCACTCACACGAGTTCTCGATGAGGCGGTTCGAGACGAGATCATCGCCCGCAATCCGGTGAGAGACCGGGCTCATCGACGGTACCGGATGCAGGCAGCACCGCAGCGCCAAACACCCATTCCGTCACTCACTGATGTCGAGGGAATCGCTGCCACCTGTGCCGAGACCCACCAGGGCTACGCCGATCACGTCACGATCAGCGCACTCCTCGCGGCCCGCAGCTCGGAGGTCACAAGACTCCTGGTCGGTGATGTCGACTGGACGCGCAAGCTCGTCACAATCCAGCGGCAGCGCTTCCCCGGCTCAGGCGGACTGACGATCAAACCGACGAAGAGCCGTCGGATCCGTCGCGTTCCGATCATCGAACCGCTGGAGCCAACGCTGCGCCGCCTCACCACAGGACGACCGCATGACGCACCGCTGCTTCGCGGGCCGCGCGGTGGCGCTATCACGACCGCAGCGTTGCGAAATGCAGTCGGATGGGACGCGCTGGTCGCAAGGCTGGGGCTGTCGGGGCTGCGTCGTCACGACCTCCGCCATGCAGGTGCAACTTGGTTCGCAAATGCGGGCATCCCGATCCACGTGGTGAGCGGCATCCTCGGACACGGTTCGATAGAGACAACGCGTACGTATCTACACACTGACACCACCGAGCTGCATAAGGCTGCAGCGCGGATGAACCAGCACCTCAGAGAGGCCGACATGAATAGCTAGAAAAAACCTGAACCCCTTGACCATGTCGGGTCAAGGGGTTCAACGGGTACAAATTGGGTCCAAAACCAGCATAAATGCCAATCTTGCGACCTCATAAAATACCTTCTGATCAAGTATTTTCTCTCGGTCGGGCTGACAGGATTTGACGCCCCTACTGAGCCGCCAGAAAACCGCGCACTAAAGCGCTGGTGCTCGGCAGACGGGATGGCGCGATTTTCTGGACTACTCAGCGGGGGCCCACGAGCAGCTTCGCGTCCGAACCAACACGACAATCGCGAAGAAAGACCGCAAGGTTAACGCGAAAAGGACCGCACATTCAGTGCGGTCCTTCTTCACGATTGTCGGGCTGACAGTGTTCTCTTTCAGGACATAGGAAACGCATCTCTCGGGACATAGGAAACTTTCGGCCACGCTCATGGGGTGTCTAAAGCTCGTCTTGTCATCACTGCCGTTGTACTCGAGGGACGAACCCAAGCCGA
>Ga0209344_10000145_pt1 | contig 145587 bp, 124 predicted proteins | sample Cruoilmetagenom6_FD_187293 | JGI IMG/M metagenome (GOLD analysis project Ga0209344, IMG submission 187293) | Oil polluted marine microbial communities from Coal Oil Point, Santa Barbara, California, USA - Santa Barbara Oil Seep Sample 6 (SPAdes)... | ecosystem: Environmental > Aquatic >... | reverse complement strand
TTTCGCGGCTAAATATATTTCACTATCATTCTGCAATTGCTTTGAGTATTTTATTTTATATGGCTTACCAACTATTAACGAAAACTCTTGTTGAGTTTGACTTGTTGATAACTCTATTTTTTCCGAGAAGACTGGAAAAGACAATACAATACTTAAATATATTATTATCAATTTTAATCTCATCTTAACACTCCATTTATTCTCATATACTGAATTTATACATACACTTTTAATCCCATTCAGGGTGTTCTCGCCAATTCCCAATTCCCCTTGTGAAAAAAAAGGACACACACCCCAATCAATAATTTCCTACAAGTTTATCAGAAATCTGCCACAGCTTTTGCGACTTCAATTATTCAAAATATAGTTTTTACATGGAGTTTTGTATGACACCTACAGGACGTAGGTGTGCAGCGTTAGCAGGAAGCGGTAGCTGCCAATAGCAAGAAATCAGCAGATTTGCGTTGAAGACGCCTGCATGGATTCAGGTGCTTAGCGAGAGCAGGAGCGGAAGCTGCACACCCTATTCGCTTAAGGCGCCTATTTTTGGATCACATCGTCTCAAGATGCGTACGTCGTGCCTTCTTATATGGTAAAAATTCGGTCACTGGCAAATGTTTTGAACACCGTCGCCAGTGGCTCATAGATCGCATCAAACAAGTCACTTCTGTATTCGCAATAGATGTCTGTTCCTATGCCATCATGAGCAATCATTTGGCCTCATGGCCCCTACTTTGGGTCATATCGTTTTAAAGATTAATTCAACCAAAGAATGGAATGCCACTCAAGTCCTTATGACATGGTGTTCTTTATACTCACTGTCTGTGCTTTGTGATCGTTATTTGAAAGGTGAAATTGATACCGAAGCTGAGCTTCGCCGTGTCAAAGAAAAAATCATCTGGAATGATTTTTCACGTAAGCTCCGAAGGGGTGAACCTCAGGGATGAGGTGAATAATATGTCGCTGAATACCGTTTAAGGCTGATGTCTGTATCTTGGTATATGAAGGTCATCAACGAGCATATTGCACGCATGGCTAATAGCGAGGATAAATGTACAGGTCACTTCTTGGAGTCTCGCTTTAAGAGCCAAGCATTGCTGGCAGAAAATTGCTCCTGCATTGTCTGCATTCACCACATCCATGAGGCTCAATGAACGAACACTATTGACGTGCATGTGTTATGTTGAGGGTCTGCCCTTTGGGTATTTAAATCCTATTCGTGCAGGAATGGCTAAGGCTTTACAAGACTCTGAATTCACTTCAATTCAGGAACGAATCGAGTACATATCAACTTGGCTTTCTGGGTTTGGAAAAAGTGAAAAAGACCTGCCTTTTTACCCCTCAAGTTACATTGATTTGGTCGATGAAACCGAGCGTTGTTTACGTGATGACGCCTACATGGATGTAGTTGTGTCGCGTGAGCAGGATGCGGTAGCGACCAAACATGGATACATATCAAAAACAACATCCAAAGCCATTGATCAAACTGGTATCAACCCTGACTGCTGGATCGATGAACTCAAAGGCTTCAAATCTATTGGATTTTACTCGTATCATCCCTGATACTCACCCCTGCGGGGCTTGTGTGAAAAATCGTTCTCAAGGATTTTTCAGCTATTACCAAGCGTAAATGGACGATTGGAATCACACTTAAACAACAACTGGAATAGCCTAAACCTAACAGCCAAAATCTCTTTCGTCATCAAACGACACCTGAATCTAACAAAATCCCAAAAATCACAACAATCCACCAAAACATTCAGCAAACCACTCAAATTCAACCTTGAATTCAAACGATTTACAACAAATCCAAAGCCAATTTCGTTGATTTCGATCTTTGAATAAATGTATGTCCTAGATTATTTGCACAAATAAATAGACTGAATATTAATCAAACAATCCATAAATTGTCTAATAAGATGTCTGTCCATGATTATTCTGATTTAATTAATTCATATTATCCTTTATAGACCAATTTTGAAGTCGGTATATTCATTACAGATTTTCATGGGTGAGATTGTCAATTTAAGTGAGTCAAAAGACATGCTCCAGTTACTTCCTTGAAAGGTCGTTATATTTCCATTTTGTTTTATATCCTCTATCAAATAAATAAACGTAAAAAGATAATCCAAAATATATTTTTCTTTTTCATATTGCAACAAAAATAATTTGTCATGGCCAATACTGTCATAACCATTAAGAACAACAAAGATTTTATTATTTTGCTCAATAAAATATTTAGGTTTCAATGAGCCTGTATTCAATATGGTTAATTCGTATTTAGAATTAACTATAACTAATTGGTTTGAAAGTGCCGATAGCAACTTATATTCACCTAAATTCAAATAAATGTTATCAAGTTTGTTAATTGGTACATTATTTTTTGTTAGTAATTTAACAAGTCTTTCATCTTCTATTTGATTTATTTTTTGAAGAACCCTCCCTTTATTGATTCGGTTGTCAATCTTACAACTCTCGAGATATTTATAAAACTGATTTTCAATATCATCCCATTTTAGTACTTTTTCGCTGAATGATAATTTATTTTTACTTAAAGTTTCAATGACGTTTTCTGAAACGATTCGGATACCTCCTAACCAATGATTTTTTTTGATTTCACTGATAATTAGTGGCGTCAAATCATTTGGATATCCAAAGAAAAAAACTGTCTTTAATGCATCAAATTGCTTTTGCCAATCTGGGTTAAAAAATGACTTATCTACAATGTAATCAGAGTCACCTTCATTAAGTTGACCTAATAAAAATAAAGCATAAGAGTGATAGCTTTCTTCGTTTTGTACAATTGATCGTAATCTATGTGATAAATTCAACCTTAAAATATTTTTAGTTTCTTGAGGAATAGGTTTTTGATACCCATATTTCTGATACAAATCTAATAACGATGTCTTAACTGGTTTATAAGACGTTTTAATATCAGTATCATTTTCAGCTGAATGACAAATACTTATGGACAGACTTAATAAAACTACGATTATTTTGATCATGTTATCACCTATACACTCTACTATTTTGTTCCACTATTTGTTGGACAGAAAAATAATTTCCTCGTTGACCAAACAACTTCCATCCTACGTCATATTTAGGTAAATTATTTAGTGACTCAGTTATTCTATTTTCATATTCATTTACCACAAATTGTTCTTGAAAATCATCTGCACCACCAAAATTTCCAGAAGCAACATGCCTAATTTCATGTGTGAAATCTCTAATGCCTCCTAATGCAACATATCCACCACCGATAGCTTCACCAAAATCATGAATTTGCATGTTCAAAACTATAATATCGGTCCTATTTCGATAGCTATAAGCTTTACTTCCATCAACATTCTTTACTAGTTTCACGTTTATACCTTCTTTTGCGTATCCAGATGATAAGGATTCCTGAGCGGACAGTCACCTTGTAGGAATATTCTTACACTCTTATCAGTGATTTGCTACAGATAAATTAAGGACACACACCCCAATCCTGTCCATGGCCTATGAGCAACGCGGAGAACCTGATGGTGTGATGTTCCATTCGGATCAATTACACCGGCCTTAAATACAGACAATTACTGTGGCGGTATCAAATCACACAAAGTATGAGCAGACGTGGTAATTGTTGGGACAATAGTCCAATGGAACGATTCTTCAGAAGTTATAAATCAGAATGGATGTCGTCAATAGGATATGCTTCTTTGATGGCAGCAAAACAATCAGTAATCAACTACATTGTTGGATACTATTGCAACGTCAGGCCTCATACCAATAATGATGGTCTGACACCTAACGAGTCGGAACGAAAGTACTGGCAAAAATCTAAAACCGTGGCCAAAATTACTTGACCACTATACATCGCTAAAAACTTGGTTTGAAGTTATTAAGTTATGTATGTCCTTTATTGGTTTTTCATTAGCTTTAAATGCTGCGATTGCTGCCGCTATTGCAGCAAGTAAAAGGGCTAGCGAATTATTATTTTCGCTATTTCACACATTCTTAACTTACTTGCCTCAAGTAAGAACCTAGAATAGAGTTGCCTTTAAAGTGGATTGTTTTCACCATATTTAAGAACTCGTTAAACTGATCTGTTTCCCCGCTTTCTGCTGAGTATTTCTGCATGAAATCGAGAATGATAACGTAAGCTTGCTGCTCATCGGCCAGTAAAGACGACATAGCTTGACCTGATTCATATAAGTTAATGACATTCACCATTCTTTTTAATGCGGCTAATTGATGAATTTTGGCAGCAATTTCTAGGTCATTTTCTCCTTTACTTACAAGAGTGTCTAAATCCGATTTATATTCGTTTATAGCAACAGGCATAAACAAGCCACGTATGATTCCATGAAGAACTGCTGCAATAAAAAAGCCAGCAATAGCTCCCCCAATACCTCCTATTACTCCGCCAATTACCACACCAAGAAACGGAAAAACTGATTTTGAAAACATTCACATACTCCTAGTCTTTGTTTTTGATAAATGGGGAATCAACACCCCAAGAAAAAATACAACCATTAACGGATACCTGAACCCATTGTTTTACCTCTTATAGTTAAGTTACTATTTTTACCATAAAAACTGTCTACTTTTCTCAGGCCTTATCACATTACAATGAAGAAAGTACCCACAGTTCGTTAAACTATATTTCGCCTTCACAATTTGCAAAACAGGCGGCATAATTAACGTGAAAACTCCACTTTAATAATGATAGATGTTTGGGGGGAAGGTCACAAAAACCAACCTTAAATTCAAGTAATTTTCAGCAAATTACAGGCTATTTTCGTTGATTTTTAATTCCTAGTAGATGTATGTCCTAGATAACTCACTTATTAATTGATCTAAACAGGAACTTCTCTAAAACCTAGATTTGATTCTACAAAATCTTCTCAAAATACACATAAAAATAGACTGAATAATAATCAAACAATCCAAAACAATTGTCTAATGAGGTGCCTGTCCATGATTATGGCTTACTAATTAGATAATAAGCTAACAATCCACAAACATATCATTACAAATGCTACTATATTTGCTAATATAAATAACAAAATCAAAATTGAATTATAAATTGCAATTTTAGGATGTAAAAAATTAAAGTCATCATACGTATCTTTATGTTCCTTGTCTGCATCTGTAAAACCTGTCAAATAATAATATTTGTAATTTCTAAAAATTACAAATACAAATAAAGAGGTTAAAACAAAAATTATTCCATTTAACAAATAATGGGTAAATCGGTATTCAAAACAATAAATAGCGAGCCATAAAATTATTAAAGTTGAGCCTATATGCAACCTTTTTTTTAAAATTTCATTTACTCTTTCTTTATTATGTGTTCATTTTGTTAGTGGTTTAGTTGTTTGCTTAATAATTTGATCTAATCTCATTCTTTTCCATGCCTGAGATACCCTTTCTGCTTGAGCTATGTATCTTGAATGAGCTACATACTCAAACACCATCTGTCTTGTCACCGTGCCAGTTGCTAATGAACTTGTGACATCCATAGCTGAAATTATATTCATATATCCTAAATAATCACCAACTATCTTAATTGCAGAGTACCCACTAGTTGCAATAGTCCTTATGACATGGTGTTCTTTATACTTACTGCCTGTGCTTTGTGATCGTTATTTGAAAGGTGAAATTGATACCGAAGCTGAGCTTCGCCGTATCAAAGAAAAAATCATCTGGAATGATTTTTCACGTAAGCTCCGAAGGGGTGAACCTCAGGGATGAGGTGAATAATATGTCGCTGAATACCGTTTAAGGCTGATGTCTGTATCTTGGTATATGAAGAAATTATCTGGAATGATCTTTCACGTCAGCCCCGAAGAGGTGGGTATCAGTATGATTAGAATAAAACCATCAATGTGGACGTTGCTAAAAATGGCTAATGAAGAAGACCAATGCACAGGCCATTTGTAGTAATCTCGAGTCAAGAGCCAGGCATTGTGGCTAACACCAGCTCTAAAATAGCAAAAACATCAAGAATATATTCAGCAAATTCTATCTGCAACCTTCAAACTTGAATAAAATCCACCAAAACAACTAAAAACCGACCTTTCCTTGACCAGTTTCATTGTGATCTTGCTGAGCAAAAAAGTAATTTTACATCACTAAAACATCACTAAAAGCTTAGTTTACAATTCTTATGTGGTGTATGTAGTTAATTTATTCATGTTTGTCTTTAATTTGTCTATTCTTACGAAGTTCATCGGATATTTACTAAAGTAAATAAAATGTTGAACTTATTTAACAGATATTCTTTATCAAACAATAAGCCAGCTTGAAATTTCAAACTGGCTTCTTTAAATATTTCAATTGTTTAAGCAGATACTTGTTTACGGTGAAATATCCAATTTGAGAATCTTTGAAGTGTCAATGTGATTGTTGTTGCAGATATGAATCCGATTGTTACTATCAACGTGATTTTATGTGTCATCGATGAAAGCCTTACTGTATAAAAGGATCCGGTCATGATTAACGCTGACAAAATTCCTGAGTTCATATAATTCAGTTTACTGAGTGGGTGCTTTTGGAACCTAGAAATGTCAAAAAATAAACAAATGTGAGCTGTAAAGAGTAAAGCAAATAAAAAAACCACAAATGCATTTGCAAGGGTCAATGTATTAAGTTGGCTGAGCATATTAATCTCCTGTGTTATTTCAATTTGGTGGTCATTATCATCATGACCTATTGTTTAAGTATCGATTCTTTCGAGTTCAGCAATAGATGCTTAAAACTTGCTGACATGGTTGAATCTGAATAAAGTTAATTTAAAAAACGAGTCTATATTTCAATGAGAATTAATGAAGCAATCAAAAGATTTATCATTAAATAAACAGTAAAATATCATGAGAATAGCAAGCAACAAATATCATGATGTTGTGAGCTAAAAGTCATAGTTAAGATTAAGAACCGTTTTAAGAATTTTCTTTAAACACGTGGAGGTGCTCGAGCCGACTTGGTGATGTATTTGAAATGTTTTTGACTAGAATGACTAAAAACATACTGATTCTGATAAAATTTGTGAGAAATTTTCTGGACCGGTTTGAACAAACAAACATCTGGGTCATCACTTGTATTTCCATGGCATATTGAAGTGACTGCCTGAATACCATTATCAAAATCAGATAAAAATGGTTTCTCTTCAAATGACGCCGTAAATGTGAATACAGACAGGCACAGAAAAACATTAAATTTATTTGAAGCTATCATATATAAAACAACCTTGATTCAAGGGGTTTAAGATTGGCGTTGTTTAAAAAAATATTTAATGTTCCTTTGGTATTGAGCTGAAATCAGTTATTACGCAAAAACACAAAATGCGCATTATTGTAGTTTTGGATGAAAACATGTAGGTGTTTGGGTTATGCCGTTAACTACTTATGAGCCTTTAATATATTCATATTATAAAAAATCAAGTACTGTTGTTAATGCCCGAATTTTCATTTACCAGTCATTTGGATACTGCCAATAAACTATTGTCTAATAGATATAGGTGCCCAACAAACTAAGGCAGTTTCAAATAAAATATTTGACTTAACCATGATTTAACATTTTTTTAACCTCAATGTGCAGTGGGTAGCTTTACATATGATATAGGCTAACATATATTTTGTGCGGTTATTGATAATTAGATATGTGATATGGTAAATTAATTGGCTCGTTATTTAATATCGGAAATTCATATGAAATCATTATTTACATTGTTTGTGCTATTAATATCAACAACTTTACTTGCAAAGGAAAAAATAGAAATTGGCGAGGTGGCCTTTGCGGGAAATGTATCTCCATCTGAAATTGTTAATGAAATCTACGGAAAAAAAATGCAGCGTGAAGACAGTTCATTAAAAGTTGAAGTTACAATGCCCAATGCAGTAGCTGATGATTCAAAAATTTTCATTCCATTTTATTTTGATAACAGCTCAAAAAACAGTACAAACAAGAATGTCAATGATTTTCTAGAAGGTATTGATCAAGTATTCAAAAATTTAAATATTGTACCCAAAGAACAAGTTAAATCTGAAAGTGCATGTAATGGATTGCCTTTGAATTCTACAATAACAACCCATTGGACAAGTAATCAAGAATGTATAAAGGTCAAAACAACATTTTCATGTCTTGCCAATAAACAAAATTTTGACTGGTTTGCTATTTCAAGAACATCCTCTGCCATTCGTGGATGCTCAAAAAAGCCTTGATTGAATTTTAAACTAATTGACATAAACAGCCTTTGCAACAATAAGATGTAATCACCTGGCCCGTTATATTACATTTAAGTAAAATAACTTTTTTTCTGTTTCTTTATTTATTTTTAAATGCAGATTATGGGAATTAAAACCAGCCATCCAACATTGAGGTTGTTGCATTGTAAGCAATAAACAATATTTCAACCTCACAAAATACTTGAATTGACACCAACCTCTCAAACTGCTGGTTTGAACTCTTTTTCACTTAGCTTCTCGATGGTAAGACCTGATAATAGTAGACACTTTTAGGGTAAAACTAATAACTTAACCATAAGAGGTAGACGTTGGTTCCAGAAACATCCTTGGTTGGACCATGGGCTCAAGAATGACAGCGCCTATTTGCTCGTAACGACTTCTAATTATTTCTTGTTATTTGTAATTTTTCAAAAGGCATGCCTTCCAACGCAAAGGTGCAACCGAGATACAACGAATCATCATTAAATCATCATGGTATCCTCAGGAATGTAGTCCTACTTTTCATTAGAATCATGTTTAATAGCTTGAACATGATGAATAGACACAACTCAGGGCATCCGCTCTGGATAACTTCATTATTAAAGCACCTATTTACATTACAGCGGAACAATCACATGAAAACATTCCTGATAATCACATCATTTTTGCTTGCTGTAGTCAGCAAAGCAGCCATATTTCAAGTGAACTTAACCAGCATCGACCTTACAGATGTGAACCCAGGCAATGGTGTTTGTAAAATATCGGGTGGTAATTTTTGTACCCTCCGAGCAGCTGTTATGGAAGCCAATGCATTACCAGGTAACGACATCATCGTAATACCAGGCAATGCATTAATTGTATTAACTATTAAGGGTGCAAATGAAAATTCAGCAGCAACTGGTGATCTTGACATCACTGACAACCTAACTATTGGTAGTTTTATAGAGCCAATTGAAGATTTTCCGACTGTATCCGCACTTGGCCTCAATGATCGTGTTTTTGATGTCGGCTTCGGTACAGGCAATGTCACTTTCATCAATTTCAAAATCATCAATGGCAATGCCAGCGTCAATTCACAAAATGGTGGTGCAATCCGAATCAATGCTTTTAATGAAGTTGAGGTCTTATCGGTTTGGTTTCAAGATAACGTAGCAGACTCTGGCGGTGCGATTTATGTCAATGGTGTCAGTGAACTGTCAGTTACTGACAGCGTATTCAGAGCCAATGCAGTGACAGAAACTGGTGCAGCCATCAGTGCTTTGGGTAAAACAACCATCAGTCACAGTACTTTTTTTGAGCACGTCAATTTAAATAACGTTCAAGAGGAGACTTTGTATATTTCCCATGCACCAAAAATCGGTGCAGGACTTATGAAGGTTACCAACTCTACCCTATTCAACAACAATGGCACCGCCATCTACTCGAACGGCGGTCGAATTATTTTAAATAATGTTTCGCTGATAAACAATGGTCGCTTCGGCCTACTCGCAACCCCTGGTCCCTTTGCGACGAGAGCAATGATACAAAACAGTGTTTTTGATAACAACAATCTGTCGGATTGTTCAGTCACAGCAGGTGTAAACAGTAATAATGTCAATAACTACAACATGTCTTCAGATATCTCTTGTTTAAATGGAGGAAGTAGCAATTTGATTGGTGATCCAGACTTATCAAATATGCGAGTTGATGCCGATGACTGGCATCGATATTTCAGGCCCAATTTCAACAGCCCGTTGGTAGATTCTGCGAACCCAGCTGCTCCAGGTATCTCAAACTCATGTGAAGCAGATGACCAACTGGGGTTAATCAGAGCCACCGGAGGTTGTGACCGTGGTGCGATTGAACTGTCATCAGACATTATATTCTTCAATGGTTTTTAATTAAAAAGAGGTTTGAGCCTTATTATCTTGTATATCACATTTCTGTTTTCAAGTCAGACGATGCTTAAACAGTTTCACTTCATCTTTTCTTTTTTGTTGGTTCTTTATGATAATCACAACTGCTTTTATTACTTTCTATTCAGTCACTGATTTGTTCATTTAACTTATATTTACATGAAATTTCATTGGCTTTAGTAGACTTGCCTGCCCCCATTTTCCCGCAAAAAAATATCAATGTTCCTTTGTTCATAGTAGTTCTCTGTGTTAATGCACAGGCCCCAATTTAAGAGCAAATAAAGTATAGCGAACAGATTGTTGTATTACGTCCCATTGAGATGACTAACTAACTGAACATTACACCCAAACGTCGCGTTCAGCGGTAAGTTCACCACCAGAATCACCCGTATTAACCACACCCTTAGGCTCAACAAGCATGATTTTACATTCACGGTTAGCTTTGGGTTTATGCACTACCCCTTTAGGTATTACAAACATTTCACCTGAATTTAAAGTAACACCTCCATCACGAAATTCAATATGAAGTGTTCCTTCAATAACTATAAAAACTTCATCCGTATCAGGGTGGTCATGCCAAACAAATTCGCCTTCAACCTTTACCAACTTAAATTGATAATCATTCATTTCAGCAATAACACGTGGTGACCAATAATCAGAAAACTGACTGAATTTTTGTTTAAAATTGATTACATCATTCTTCATTTATTATCAATCCTCAATTTTACAGCTATAGCCACACCAATGATTTTCGCTCGATTTTTTGAGCAACTCAACCAATTCTTCTGGATTTCTTTTATAGTTCATAATGGCCTAAACATAACAACACCCAAGCCACCCATTATTTGTCCTGTTTAACGATTTGTTATTTGTCATTATTTATAATGAACTTCCATTATTTGACAAACCTTTTTTAAGAAAAGTAAGCATTAATCCGAGGCCTACTCCTACAGTTAGACCAGCCAGTAAATCTGAACTAAAACCAAGAAACACATCTGTTTGGTTAGATTTAAGTATCCATTGACTGAGTACAAATGTAACACTACCTATTGCAGGAACTAAAACTAAAAATGATTGATTACTTTTCATCATCCTCTCCTAAATTTATTTTTTATATAACAACTTATAAAACAGACATAATAAAAAATCATTATGTGCAACTGTAGTTATTTTGGGCTTTTTTAAGCATTTTTCACACACTTATTTGGTTTTTTGGCAAATGCAATGTGTCTACACGGTAGATTCATGTTTAAGACGCCTTAATGCAGTTGTTTCACCAAGTAACGCATCCCATATGCTTTGTTCAAACACCTTGATATAAAACTCCCTAATAGAATCACCTTAAAAATTTAGTTATCCAACCCGTTGTGCATTTGGAATAAATAATGAATAATTTCCACCTAAATACTGAATTTTCGAACTGTGTTCGAACCCGCTTCGCTATGGATTACCCGGTCAAGCCGGGTAATGACGACTGACTGAGGCTGTTTTTTTTAAACAATTTCTCCAAATGCACAACGGGATTATCCATTAAATTTTTACAAAGTAAGTAGCATGCGTTGCTTTTAATGTACTGACACAAAGACTTTATGTTGAAGTATTTTCGATGTATTTCAGCGCTTCAGATTGTTCCTCAATCGGTATTTCCAGGTGCAGTTTTTCAGTAAATTCGGCAAAACTTTCGGTTTTGATGTGATGATCACACCCCAATCCGTCCATTTGATCCCCTGCTTTTCAACGCATTCCCTCTGGCAGGGTCAGATAGAAACACCAATTGATTTTTTGTTGTTTAAAATCAATTCTATGTAGGAAATTTTGCTGACATCTTCAGTCTTAAAATACGCTTCTTTTTCAGATTGACAGTCTACTTTAACCTTATCCATTATTTGACTTCTAAACATGACACTCAAGCTACATTTAAACCTATCGACTCATCACCCACCAAGCTGCAAAAAACATCTGTTGAACTGATACAAGCTAAAAATGACAATTTGGCTTTTATCAGTTCAACAGTTTTTCAATCAATGAATTGTGATGTCATCATCTAATTCGTTAATAACACCATCTGAGTCAAAATCTCCCAATGGATTGTTTAACTTAAGTATTTCCATGAGCCATGTTGTTAGCATTTGTGTTGAGCTTTCGATAAAGAATTCAGTATCAAGTTCTAGTTGGTATTGATAAAACACAACCACATTGGAGTAAGGGTCATAATAAGGCAATTCAAAGTCAGTAGTCACTTGTGCAATTTTTGCCAAATAATCTTGAGTTGATTGCTTGGTGTTGTTTTCAAACCCATTGACAAAAATGGTATCATCAAAAGTGATGGTCAGTGATTTTGTTTCTGAGGTGTCTATCCCGCCTCTTACTGTGCCACCATCATCTTGCATACTCACTTCCACAATGGCAGTTCCCAAATGCCCGGTTGTTGTAAACAACAGATTGCCATCCAAGGAAATTTCTAAACTTAGCGGATCAATAACACCGTTTGAATCTGATACAATCTGCGCATTAAATTGCAACACATCTTGAAAATAGTTTTCATTCAGCGCACCAAAATCAAAGTCATAGGCCCAGTTTGTAATTAAGTGATTTGTAATTAAATCACTACTTATATTACCTAAATGACTGAAATCTGGTTGGTCATTCACACAATAAACAGTAACTTCAACCCTGGCACTGCCTCCACTGGTAATGGTGTACCCAAAATCATCTATATGAACCCCATCATTACAATAATCTGTATTTGGCATATACCTCAAGTGACCAGATTCATTGTTTACCGTTCCAAACTGCGGCTGCGTAAAGCCAATGATTTCAAATGGAACCCCTCCATCAATATCAATATCATTTGCTGTCACATTCAATAGAATGGTTTCATCCTCATTTATTGAAGCATAATCATTCTCGGCAATGGCTGCATCATCCACACAGTTGACGGTCATTTTAACGGTTGCTACCCAACCACCATTAATCTCATAAGTAAAATCATCTGTGCTATTAGCATCATTACAATAATCCGCTGTTGGCGTGTAACGTAAATAGGTGATGAAATTTTCAACAATACCATGAGCAGGCTGAGTAGTGCTCTGAATTTGAATGGAGTCATGATCACTGTCTACATCATAATCATTCAACAACACATCCAGTTGTTTAACCACATCTTCATCAGTGATAAAAACATCATCAACAGCCACAGGAATTTCTTCAACACATTCAACAGTCATAAAGACTGTCGCCGTTGACCCGCCATTTATCGTATATGTAAAATCATCGGTGTTTATACCATCATTACAATAATTAGCCAAAGGAACATATTCGAGCTTTGAATCACTAATATAAACAGTTCCATTAAGCGGATTTGTAGTTTCAATAATTGAATTCACACCTCCGTCCACATCACTGTCATTAGTCATCGGATAAAACGCTACTCTCGTGTCTTCATTGGTAACGACATAGTCATCAACCGCAACGGGTAAAATATCAACATCAAAAACATATGCGGCTCCTGACTCTTTTCCTTGACCATCAGCATGAGGCGCACCAATAACAGTCAGTTCTGAAGATATACTCACAGCTTGACCCAATTCATGATTGGTAGCGCCATCATTTGAAATTATGTTTTCTGTTTGTTGCCAGCTGCCGTTAAGTTTCTGAAAAACATAAGCCGAACCTGATTGGTTACCACTGTTATCAGTGCCGCTGGCACCAATAATGATGATGTTGTTATCAATATCTAATGAAATCCCAAAATAATCACCTGAGTGTCTATTATCACTTTTTAATATTTGTGCCAGACTCCAGCCATTACTTTGACTGTCATATTCAAACACATAAGCTGCACCCGTATTTAATTTTTCATGGGAAGCACCAATCAATAAGGTGTCATTGTATAAACTCAGAGTGTTTCCAAATAATACACCTTCAGCAGCGTTTGGGCCTGCGGTCACTTTATCGGTTTCTGTCCAAATGCCATTGATTAAATCAAAAACATAAGCCGAACCTGAATCCTTCCAATTATCATCATCACGTGAAGCACCAACCAAGGCTCGATTCCCATCCAAACTTACAGATTCCCCAAATGAATCCAAATTAGCTCCATCACTGGCTGTTAGTGTTGTTGTATGAGCCCAATTCCCAGCAACCAAATCGAATATATACGCTGCACCGAAATTGATACCTGTTAAATCAACACCATAAGCCCCAACCAATATTCGATCAACATCCAAACTAACTGCTGTTCCAAATCGATCATGGGCATTTAATGAAGCGACCACCAGTTGATCTGTTTGAGTCCAAGTACCACTATTTAAATCAAACACATAGACTGCGCCGGCATTAATGCCTTCGGAGTCTTCACCGGGCGCACCAACCACCAGCCGATCACCAGAAAGACTGACCGAAGTACCAAACCAGTCACTGGCACTGGCATCAGAAGCATAAAGCTGCTGCGATAGCTGCCAGTTTCCCGCCACATAATCAAAAACATACACCGCGCCAGCATCCAATCCATGGACATCATTGTATGGCGCCCCTACCACCGCTCTGGTCCCATCGATACTAACAGCCGAACCATAGCTGTCTAAATGAGGTCCTAATGATGAAAGTAATTTTGCTTGTTGCTGCCAACCTGAAGTGCTATCAAAAACATAAGCAGATCCGGCATTATTACCATTGTCATCATCCCTTGAGTCCCCAACGATGAACTTATCAGCTCCTAAGGCCACTGCGATACCAAACTCATCTAGGGCCGAATTATCTGATGCATTAAATCGCCCTGTTTCTATCCAACTACCAGAATACTGAAATAAATAAACAGCACCGGGACTTGAATTGTTCATCGATGGAGCGTTAAATGCACCAATGAGTGCTCGATCACCCATTAAACTAACCGAACTACCAAAGAAATTATCGGATGATGCATCTGACGCGGTGAGTTTAGCCGTCTGTGTCCAATTGAAGCCATCGTAATCAAAAATGTAAGCAGAACCTGAATTTGAAAAATCACCACTGTCATCATTTCTAGCGGATATCAATACTCGATCTCCATCTGCACTGATTTGAATACCAAAAAAATCAAAACTGCTGCCATCACTGGCAATTAATTTATTTTTGAAGACCCAAGACACCCCAACCTTTTCATAAACATAAACAGCACCCGAACGTGTGCCGTTCTCACTGTCATTACTTGCACCTATAAAGGCATTATCAGCGGTTAAGCTGACAGCGGAACCAAACTCATTGCCTACTAAACCATCTAATGCAGTTATTTTCCCATATTGAAGCCAAATATCATTGGAAACATTAAAATTAAACAAATAAGCAGCACCAGGCTCATTGACGGTAAAATAATATTTTGTCCCAATCAAAGCAAAACCTGTATTTAGACTGACACTCCAACCAAAATTATGTTCAACATCACCATCATCAGGGGTGAGTTTCTGCTGTTGTACCCAGCTACCCGCAATCAGTTCAAATATATATGCAGCTCCAGCATTGGTGCCATTGTCAGCATCCTTAGGCGCACCAATCAGAACCAAATCACCTTTTAAACTAACAGAAGTACCAAACCCATCGGCTGTTCGCGGTCCATTGGGCGCTAAAACAGCTGATTCTTGCCAAACACCGCCAACATAATCATATACATAAACCACACCCATACCTGAAAGTTTGGGCGCAGCAACCAAAGCTCTATTTCCATCAATGGCCACTGCACTGCCCATAAAATCATTCTCAGTTTCAACCATATCAGGAAATATTTTTGCCTGTTGAACGGATGATTTTAACTGCTGCATTTTATTTTTATTGACTGAACCAACATTGGCGAGGACTGAAAAACTGAGTAACAAACCCAGTAGAATCAAAAATTGACTGCTTGAATGTAGCTTCTTATTTTTCATTATTTTCCTAATTTGTAATGTGACTTATTAACACATACAAAAAAATCGCTTTAATCAATTCAAAGAGATTGGAATTTTTCTAAAAGAAAATTTTGTCATAAATTCAGGAAAAGCTCATTGTCAATGCAGTGGTCAAATAATTTGATCCACTAAATTAGTAGATTTTAGCTCCAAAAGATTGGACTTCAGATTTGTGACAACTTTAAAGGCAACCTGTTAAGGCCTGAGTTTATTAGACATTAGTTTTCTCAGCAAAATCTGTCTGCAAGCGTAAAACTTCGATGAAATCTACCGAAAACAAGTCAAAACCACCCTTTCCTGGACCACTTTCTTTGTGAGCTCACTGAACAAATAAGCAAGGTAGGTTGGGCATTTTGTAGGTTGGCGCTGAGCCTGCGATGCCCAACGTTTTCCTAAATGGTCTGATACATTTTGAACGTTGCATATCATGCTTTGAATTTGAGACCATTCGTTATGGTGATATTTCATGTTGGGCTGCGCAGGGCTTAGCCCAACCTACTTGCTAAGACATCGCCACAAACATAGTTTTTATTTCTTAAATGATATATGTTCTTTAATTCAGGATTATGCTGGAATAGATAACCTTCAACCTAAAATAGAAATTATCAAATAATCACATATCAATAAAAAAGCCGCTAACTACAAGATGAGTTATCGGCTTTTTTAAAGAATTTAAAAAGTTTGTTTTAGCTTTGTTTTCTAAAACCTACTTTCCAAGTTACAGCTGCAAGCAACAATAACAACAACAACACAGTGTATATATTGAACAATGGAACTGTTGGTGGAGGGCCAATAGGACCAAATGTTAAGTTATCAAATAATTCACCGCCACCTGTATCATCTGATAAAGTGATTGAATCTATGGGTGTAGCGGAACTAAGTAAACCAACAAAAGTCGGAACTCCTGAACCTGATGTATTTACAGTTACAGAACCAATTGTATTGCTTGAAGAATCAAATGCAGTCACTGTGACTGGAACTGCGCCACCACTCATAACATCTAAACCAACAGCAAAAACTTCAGCATCAAATGACACAGATGTTGTGTCATCAAATTGATTGGCTCCAATCACTGTTGTTGAGTTTCCAATCAAGCCACTACCTAAGGTAACTACACCACTACCTGAAGAAGATGTTACGTTAAAACCTGGAATCAAAGAACCTGGTGTATAACAAGAATCGTTAGATGCGCTGTTTACTGGTTCAACACAAGTGGCTACTTCAGCTGCTTGAACTAATCCACTTTCAAAATCCTCTGATGGAATTGCTGCGCCAACAGCTGTCTGAAAGCTGGCTAAATCTGCAAAAGTAGTGAAACCTCCACCTAAAAATGTATTGGGCGAATTTGGTGCATTTTGTTCAAGTTCTGGTTGACCGGCATCAAACCAGTCTGAATATGAAGACTGTGCTTGTACAGCAGTGACCCCCAAGCCCAATACTGAAACAGATAAAAGTGTTTTTATTAAGTTCATAATAGATTTGGTCAAGTTAAAAACATTATTCTACCTTAAAAATCAGTTCAATTAAAAATGAATTTATTAAAAAACAAAGCGAGGACATACTGAGGCATGAGGTATACCTCAGTATGTCCTTGAATATTTTATTCACAGCACAACTAAAAGAAAAATGGTTAATTTACCATCTTTTGAGAACTACTTTCTGTAGTTCTAATACTATTCAAAAACTGCTATTTTTAAGCACATTCAATGCTACAAATGTTTCCATGCCAGTCACAATTCTCACATACCCCATCCAGGATAAAGCTCGTAAAAATATCACTGATATTTTCCATTAACTCATCATCTTCCAAAACTTCATCATCCCATAGCTCATAAATTAATATTAAATTCAAATCAAATGATTTGTTATTGCACTCGGGACAAGTGAATTCGATCAAAATGGCATTTTTGCCAACTTCAGATGCTGTGATTTCAAACACTCCGTTATACCCGTGTATCAAGTGGTCAAACAAAAGCTTCCGTTTACCATCTTTATATTTCAGATAGACTGGATCCAACAAACATAAATTATTATCACTAACACCTTCAATAATCAGGTTTTCACTTAATATTTTGACTGGATAAAGGAATTTATATATTTCTTCATCTACATTTTCAGTTACCAGGAAATTCTCTTGATAAATAAACTCCAAACCATCCAGTATCTTAGGAGGTCTCTTAATTGTTAGTTCAACTGCTAAAGATTTTTTTTCATTTTTTATTAGAAAATACAGGACATGCACCCCAACCAATAAATTCTTACACGCTCATCAGAGTTTTGCCACAGATTTTTAAGCAAGGTAGGTTGGGCATTTTGTAGGTTGGCGCTGAGCCTGCGATGCCCAACGTTTTCCTAAATGGTCTGATACATTTTGAACGTTGAATATCATGCTTTGAATTTGAGACCATTCGTTATGGTGACATTTCATGTTGGGCTGCGCAGGGCTTTTGCCCAACCTACTTGCTGCCTTCATAATAAGATAAAACCTCTGTTTTAACGGGACATAAAATACATTATGCAATATTAAATAATGTTATAATAAGTACATTCGATAAACTTAGTAATACTATGGGCGATACAGACATAACACTTCCTGAAGAAACTTTTTGGCAGAAATATTCTACACATTTTTTCTTAGTGATAATTTTAAGTGCAGCTTCTTATTTTGCGTATTATGTTTATAACAAGTTCAACAATTCAATAACTGATGTAAGCGACATTGTTGAAGAATGGGCACAGGTTGGTGATTTTTTTGGAGGAATCTTAAACCCAATTTTTTCATTCTTGGCTTTAATTGCACTCTTATACACCATAATTTTACAAAGCAAGGAATTGCGATTAACACGGAGAGAGTTGAGAGCAAGTAAGAAAGCACTTCAATCACAAAGCGATTCATTAAAACTGCAGAATTTTGAAAACACTTTTTTCAATTTACTGAATAATCACAAAAATTCAGCTAACAACTATTCAATTGATAGTCCGAAAACCAACCCATCAAATGGGTTCTCAATGGAATCTATAACTAAAGGGAAAAAATGTTTCACTAAGATATTTGGTTTTTTCAACACAAGATTAAAACTAGAAATTGATCCAGTCAAACAAACAGTTGATAAAATTGAATACCTATTAAGTTTATATGATTTTGAATATTACTTACAGGAACAAAATGATTTAATAGATTTAATTCTAATAGGCGAAAGTCAAATCCCTACTTTTAATTTTGAATTCTATTCAAATATCATCAAACGTCAATATTCTGATGCTGAACTTATATACTTTTATTGTTTTCATATGAAAAACAATAATAAGGAGCATATAGATTTTCTAAAACGTTCAAAGTTCTTTGAAAAAATTACCTTTGAATGGTTGTATCCCAAATATAAAGAAGTCATTTTCTTTTTTGGTGATGAAGTATTCGGTGACAATAAAGCTACCTACATGGAATTAATTAAACCTAAGAATGAAGAAAACAAATAATAATTTTTCAAAACAGAACTCTCTTGTTAATGTTCGAGGTAAGGAGCTTGCTTTAATTCCACAAGAATCTGTTTGGATGGCCAACTTCACTTCAAAGAACACCAAAGCTACTTATTCTGTCTCAGTACGTGATTTCTTTCACTTTCACTTGATGAAAGACAAAGACCAAAACGATTTACACTCAAGCACTCAAGCACATGTGATTTCGTGGCATGATGCCATAGAAAATACAGGACATGCACCCCAATCAATAAATTCTTACACGCTCATCAGAGTTTTGCCACAGATTTTTAAGTTCCATTGACTCAAAATAAAGTTTTTACATGGAGTTTTGTATGACACCTATAGGACTTAGTTGTGTTAGCAGGAAACGGTGGCTGCCGATAGCGAGAAAACACCAAATTTGTATCGAGGAAACACCCTAGCATAACAATAAACATAATGCGGTTTTTGCTCAGTAAAAAAGCGCTTAATTTGTGTCGTTACACATGAATTAAAAGGCTTCAAATCCATTGGAATTTTTAACCGTTGGAACAACAGAACAGCTCAAAGATTTTTCAGCAAAAAACCATTCACCTGGAATGATTTTTCACGTTTACCCTAAAGGAGTGAGTTTTACGGATGTGACGAATAAACCAAGCGCAAATGGACATTGGGAATCACTCTTAAACCACAATCAGTGTAAAAACCCAAAATTAAGGTTCCATCCCATCATTTTTCATAACCCAAAACCTAAGAAAATACTTGATAGGATTCTTTATGCAATGCATGTCCTTGATTACTTTATTTAAAGCAAACTTGAGTAAATGTTTGTTAAAATACCCTGTCATTAGTTCACGGATATTGCATGAAATTTTTAATTCCATTGGTTTTTTTGATGCTTTCAGCCTGCAATCAATCATCTGCGCCTGAATTTTCAGCCATTGCACATGCTGGTGGAGGTATTGATGGGAAAAGGTATACCAATTCGATGCAAGCACTGGACTTTAACTATGAAAGGGGTTTTGATTTATTTGAAATTGACTTTGTATGGACTACTGATAATCATTTGGTGTGTTTGCATGACTGGGACAGGACACCTAAGTGGTTACTTAATTACCACGGTGAGAAACCGCTTTCTCTAGCAGAGTTCACCGCTCTGGAAAATAAGGAACTTGGATTAAAGCCATGTGACCTAAATAGCCTCAATAAATGGTTAAAAGACCACCCAAGAGCCTACGTGGTTACAGACATTAAAGGCAAAAACTTTGAGGCCTTCGCCTTAATGTTAAAGACTATAGACAACGCCACCAATCGCGTCATCCCACAATTTACTCAACCTGAACATTACCAACCAATAAAAGATATGGGTTACAAATCATTGATTTGGACACTTCACAGTTATAAGGGCACAAATGAATCCGTAAAAACAGAGTCATTAAAAATGGATTTGTTTGCCATCACTATGCCACCACATAAAGCCAAACAAGGCTTGGCAAAAATAATACCAAAAGAAACTCCAACATATGTTCACACTATAAACAACATAGCTGAGGCTAAAGATTATCAAAAAACATATGGTTTGACTTCGGTTTATACAGATTTTTTAGAGAAAAACTTTAACAATCACCCTGGTGATTAAATATAAAACCTAACTGCATAAGCTATAAGTTTACTATCTTTGCAGATTCTAACCTTCTCAGTGTAGTGGTACAGTGAAATTGGCCACCCACTTAGAGGTGATAAATGATATCACTTCGGGTAAGAAGGTAAACAATGAAAACAAGCAAAAGGCGTACATTCAGTGCGGAATTTAAGTTAGAAGCGGTTAGTTTAATCACAGAACAAGGCTATTCAGTTAAAGAAACCAGTGAAGAGATGAATATAGGCTTATCAACCATGGGTAAATGGGTGAGATAATTAAAGGATGAGCAGACGTGGAATCTGTTAGGACAACAGTCCAATGGAGCGATTCTTCAGATGAAAGTACTGGCAAAAATCTAAAACCGTGGCCTAAATGACTTGACCACTACATACAAACCTCACGGTTCCACAAAGACAAGAACCTAAATAATCAGCCATCGCACCCTCCATTACCTATAATTTAAGTTCACATAACGAACTGCTCACAGAGTCATTTTTTGATGTCCGCTTTTTAGCATGTTTTTATATCACAGAATGTGACGGTATACATTGGTCCACTGGAGCTGTTTGTTAGGTGACCAAGCCCACATCAGAGCGCCACCAAGAAAAGAAGAGAAACACCCAATACAAAGAATACGAACCGAACACCCGTTTCTCGAAGGCGTTCTGCCTGCTTGACCTCAGGAATAAGGTCTGCTCCGGCTATATAAAGGAAGTTTCCAGCCCCTAAGGCCACTAGAAAGTAGACATTGACATTCTGTCCAATGCCATAAGCAATGACACCACCTAGTGGGAAAGTCAGCGCAGATATAAAGTTATAAAGTAACGCTTTGCGACGTGAATAACCTGCATGTACCATTGCGCCGAAGTCACCGATTTCCTGTGGGAGTTCGTGCAGCGCGGCAGCAATCCATGCTGCAATTCCAGCCCGAATATCTACAAGAAATATAGCGCCAATGGCAAGCCCTCCGAGAAAGTTGTGAACACCATCTGCAATCAACAGCAAAGGACCTAAGGGCCGCACATGCTCGGAAGCTACTCGGTGGCAATGGTGCCACTCAAGCAGTTGATCAAGGGCAAAGAAAGCTGTGAAACCGATGGTCACCCACAGCATGACAAAAATTTGTGATTCTGAAGCGCCTAATGCATGTGGAAGCATGTGAAAGAAAGCACCTCCTAGCAACGACCCCGCAGCGAAAGCAACTATAGGCTTCAACCAGCGTTTCAATACTTTCTCGGGCAAAAATATAAATAGCCCGCCGATTATGGCAATCAGGCTCATTAAGAGCCCAAAAACCAAAATGGTCAGTAGTGTTGTATCCATATATGTATTCTTTCAACGTAATCTAGTCGAGGCTCACCCCCTTCAACTTGCGACAGATTGCCTGATGACGCTCTTTTAGTTGCTCATGATGGCTTGAAAATTCATTGTGAGCTTGATTTTGCATTTCATGGTCTACCTGTGCATCCTCGTGACCAGTTCCATCACCCGTTTGCTCATGCGCACTGATTTGTTTCTCGTGATGCGCCATCTTGGTCTCATGATTGATTATGGCCTGTTCATGTTCTTGCATGTGGGCTTCATGTTCGTGAATTTCGGCCTCAATGCGGTGTAGTATAGCGAGCAGCTTATTGTGCTCAATACGCCAACTGCGATGATCGGCCAACCAAAGCTCATGATCCGAATGGTCATGTTGGTGGTCATTGTGGTCATGCTGGTGGTCATTACTCATGTTGTACTCCTGTGGATAATAGTGATTATTTATTTTATATTATTTAAACTAACGCAACAATGTGAGAAAATTTATTCAGCAATGAATTTTATTAATCATTACTGCGCTTTCAATTCCATACTATCTCCAAGAAATAAAGGACAGTACAGCCATTCCAATCAATAAATCTTTTTACTTCACATTCGTGGATGAATGCCAGTCCGCGTAAACTGGCAATAAATACCTCAGGAAATATTTCCTAACATTAGCCAGCTCATCCAAAATTATTCACCTTAAAGTAATCAATTATCGATGCAAAATTGCGCCTTTATATGACTCAATGACTTGGTTGGTGATTTTTTTTAATGAAAGTCCCCAGTGACGGTATCAAAGTACCTGTCTTATAAAATAACAAAGACCACTCACCGTAAACTAGGGACATTTATCATAAAACATTGTAAAACACTTTCAACATTGAGTTTTGTTGGTCTTGTGAAGACCTAATTACAATTGCTTTTTACAAAAATACCAATCAACCGCATTATTTTCAGTTGAGACTCTTTCGTTAACTGCCTCCATGTCACTAGGTGGTGGAATAATAACCTCATCACCAGGCTGCCATCCTTCAGGCGTCGCAATGTTATTCTCATCTGATGCTTTAAGCGCTCTTAACACCCTCAAAAACTCAGGAATCGATCGACCATTGCTCATTGGATAGTAAACCATAGCTCTTAAAATACCTTCTGGGTCAATAATAAATGTTGCTCTTACAGCTGATGTATCAGCTGCACCCGGGTGAATCATTCCATAAGCTTTAGCGACATTCATTGACAAATCTTCAATAATTGGAAATTGAATGTCGACACCAAATTTTTCTTTGATATTTCGTACCCAAGCGACATGACTGTAGTAACTGTCTATCGACAAACCTAACAATTCAGCACCCTCTTGCTTAAATTCATCATGGTGTTTCGAAAAAGCAATGAACTCTGTGGTGCACACTGGAGTAAAGTCTGCAGGATGTGAAAATAGAATCAACCATTTGCCTTTATAGTCACTGAGTTTTTTATTGCCATGAGTTGTTCTGGCACTAAACTCTGGTGCTGGTTTGTTTAATTGTGGAAATTGCATGCATTCTTGATTTGTTTGTTCCATTAGTATTCTCTTTGTGAAAAACCACATTATATTAGATTTTTCTTATATTAGGTAATCATTATATAGATTGTCATGATTTATAAAATCTATGATGCCAGAAAAAATGATTCAAACAATCCAAACCCAATGATTCGGGTTTGGAAAGAAAGGCTTTTACTCAACCAGACAAAATGCATTCAACTTTACCCGCTAAATCACAAAAATAACCAGCATAGAATCCCTTGGAGGCCTCCGCAGGGCGAAACCCAGTCTTACCCTCATCTGTTCCACCAAGTTCCAATGCTTTTTGATAGAACGCGTTTACTTTTTCAGGGGTTTCCATATACAAAGCCACCATCACACCATTGCCCACCGTAGCTTCTTGTTTATTAAATGGGACAGTTATTGATAATGCAGGTGCATCGTGTGTTGGCGACCAAGCAACAAAATAATTATCTTCCTCCATAAAACGACCGACGCCTTGGTCTGTCAGTTTCTCATATTTACGTGAATACATCCGTGTGCGTCGCAAAATACAGCTTGTTTATAGCGATGAAAACAAACAAAAAACCCAGCGTACAATACACCCACTGGCCTTGTTTTTCTTCAATCCAGTCTGGTTACAGGCAGGCTGGATTGAAGAAAAACGTCAGGACTTTCGGAATTTTCGATTGGACCGAATTCAACAGCTCTCTCTGACCGATAATTACTTTGCGGGTGAGCCCCATAAAAATCTGGCTGCTTATTTGACTGATGTTGAGTCTTGTCAGCATTAAGCACAATCCACTAAGAAACATGAGGTCATTGTCTAGGCTTATCTTTACTGAACCAGCCCTTGCTCAACACAAAAAATCTCAAAAGATGAAGCCAACAGATCGACATCTACATCAGGTGCCAAAGATGCTCTGACCACATAGTCTTTATCATCTTCTTTGGTCGTACCTTGTGTTGAAGTGGCTGGAATGGTCCAGTAACTGCCTTTGAGTTGTCCATAGCTGACACAATTTTTACAATCATCAGGGTGTCTTTCAATCATGAACTGTATTAACTTTTTATTGAGTTCTTTTTGAAGTTCTTGGCGTTTGTGTGGCGATGTTTCCGCTACAGGTAAATCAAGCGAGAATACCGATGGCATGAACCCCCTTTCAGCAATGTCATCTGTGACATAAAATATTTTAGATTCGGGCAATAAGGTGTGTATTCTGGTCACAAAATCACGTGTTTTATGATAAGCCTGAACAATGCGTTCCGACATGGATGGCATGGTTTCAGCCAATAGATTCAATTGATTGGCATCGGCTTGATTATCAGACAGTGACAAATGCGCAGCGATTAATGGCACCAGAGATTCAGCAGCTTGGTTAGCTGCACAATAACCAGCTATACAGCGGCCGCCACTAGGAAATTTGGAACCACTTGAAAAAGAAATGGTTTTGACATCTACTAATTCACTTTGATCATGCAACAGTTTTACATTTGGACAAAAAGTTTGGTCAACCATAAATGTCGGCGCAATAGCCACTGTACCTGTAGGTGTGAAACGTTTTTTATTCAATGTTTGGCCCAATAAAACCATATTTGGCACCTCAACTCGAGGGTTGGTTGGAATTTCAGCCAGAACAATTGGTACAGCATCCTCACTTGCCGTTGTATTCAATACAGTTTCTAAACTGTCAACTAAATCTGCACCGCCATCTACCAACAAATCGACAATATCAACTTGAGGTATTAAGTCTGCAATTCTTCGAGACTGATCATTGGTTCCGCCATAGCAGTTGGGTGGTAAAATGATTTTAATTGCTTTCTTAGGGTACTCGGTCATGGCACTTTCCACCAATCCCATCAGTATGGCATATTGGATAGACAGACCACTGGATGCAACCAAAGGCATGGATTGGCTCCCTGTGTTGTCTTGAATACACTGCGTCACAGTTTCATTTGCACCCGCAAACAACTCAATTTTTCTCACATCATTACCAATCATTTCATTCAAAGCATTAAAACAATTCAATGGCGACATGGCAATGGTTTCACGACGCCTGACATGCTGCACAGCGCCAACAGTAACTGACTCTTGATTGTGTAGCACCACATAAGCACCATACTCTTTATGTAAATTAACCGTGGCATCAATATTGGGATTGACACTGAGGTTTTCAGTTAAAGGTTTTTCGGTAACAAAAACTACAGTGGCATGGCTGTGAGCAGGCACCTCATCAACTGATGCAACACTTGTCAGTTGGTATTGGTAACCATAAATGCTGGCTAAACGAGCCTCATCGATTAACGGTGATGAATCACTATTATAATAAATGTGTGTGTTTTGCTTATTTATGGCCTGAGTTCTTAACAGGGCCAAAATTGGCATGGTCTTTGAAGCAAAACTTATGACTTGGTCCTCTTGAACTTGATTGATTTCAGCCAAAACCCACTCCAATAAGCTCGAAAGTTGGTGACCCAATCTGATGTAGTCATAAGCCGTTGGCAATTGTCCAAGGTCTTCCGAACTTACCTTTTCTTGCGTTATCAATGCTTTCATCTCATGCAGAAATTCTGACTTGGCTTCAGCTTCGTTGTAAATATCCAAACGATGTGTGGTCAGTTTCAACCAATCTGTTGGCAGGTTGTTAAGTACGTTTTTGATTGATTCAAATATTGTGTTTATTGAGCTCAATTGTTTGTCCATATGTTAAGAATAAAGTCGTCTCTATTGTAACTGTTTTATCTAAGACTAAAAACGCATAAGATGATATTTTCGCAATGCAATAAACAAATTATCAAACCATATAACGGCATATCATGAAAAACAAAACATGGACTGGTGAAAAGTCCGCAGTTTAATTTTTTTCTTCTATTATTCTGAGAGTATTTTTACTTTCTTTTTAAATATCTGTTCTATAAAAAGCCTTATTAAAGCTCAAAATTTTCAATGTAAATTGAGTTTGAATGAATCAGCTGACCAATGTCCCTGTGTATATCAGCATATTTTTCAGAAATGAATGATTAAATATCACAACTGTTATTACACTCAATACCCAGCAAATCATGACGCAGCCTACCCCAAAACCATCTGCCTTTGACACAATGATGCGAGTATAGTGCCAGAATGTTAGCCTGTCTCATGAAATTACGTAGAAATAAATTAGATCGGTTGAGGTGGCAGATTAATTGTATGACCTCAGTGTTTACTTCAATACCACGTTCTATCACCTTGTATTCAATATGAAATCAATCCTGTTTGTTTTGTGGTTGAGCCGTTTTGGCTTTTCGGGTATACACCAGCTCGATGGACTGGTCCTCGCCTTGTGCTGTCTGTAAATTTAGGAATTGGTTAAGACGATATTTAAGGACCCAAAAACCCACACGACTGAATAAACCTTGGTTGTACGAAACATACAATTTATCATTTATTTTCTTTCCCGCTTCAACCACTGTATCTGCAGCTTTACTGGAATTCTTGACAGTTAATACATCGATACCAAATTGATTTTGTATTTGCTTGAATATGGGGTTGCTTTGATTTAACCCCATGACAATCGCAGCTTGTTTGAGTTCTTCACCACTTAAACTACCCGAGCTTTCAATACCCCTTCCTGTAATGATGTACGAGAGTTTCTCTATGTCTGTCATTGTGGGTTCGGAAAACAGCTCAGTGTGAAGGTTATTAACTGTACCACCAATATTAACTCCAGCAACCACATCCCCTGAACCTGCTGTCCGGCTGGCTTTCATTTTTAGCCGTGGATTTGCTATGGGACCTGTGAATGTTAATTCGCCATCGATGATGTCTAATTTTTGCCCATAAATTTCATAGCTACCTTTTTTTAGATTGAGCGTTCCATTCCCTTTAAGCACTTGATCTTTACCTTGTTTTAGATTCACAGCACCTGACAAACCAGCATGAAGCCCTATTACATCAAGATCTACTTGTTCTTTTATTGATGCTTTGATATCAAGTGTAATCGGATAAAGTACATTAGATTCAGCTTCATTTGTATGAATTTCTAAGTCGTCCGAATTACTGATGGTGCTGTCAGGCAGTTGTTTAACACTGACAAAGCCACTATCAATTACAATGTCACCACTGATATTGGTCGTACTTTGATTAGCCATAATTTTGAGATCAGGTGTTATATTGAACTTAATTTCAGGTAAGTTCAACACCATAAAATTGTTACCTTTGATGCGCCCTTTGTATTGCCATTGGTTTGATTGGTATGAAAGTTCACCTTGTGACTGTATTTTGCCCTGGTTAATTTCCTTTGTATTAACACCTGAAATATCAATATGATACATAGGTTTATTAGTGTTTTGAGTTAATACATTAACCTCAAGTTGTTCAATAAGTGTACCCAAGCGGGTTAATGCCACATAACCTTGCGGCTGGCTGATATGTAAATTTATTTTGGGCTGTTTAATGGCACCCTCTATGGAGCCATTAACCATTAACTGACCCTGCATGTCTTTGATTTCACTGCTGAGCGAACTGATTAATGCCGTGTCATTAAACTGACCTTCAATTTGAGCGTTGATTTGCCATTTAGGCGCATTCGGTTGATAGTTTGTGGGCTCAACCTGCCCTTGCAGTGTGAAGTGACTTTTATCTGCCAATTGGGTTTGGATGTTCAAATCAACAGATTCATTGTGGGTACTGGCATTAATCGCAAGCAAATTAATGGCCGTTTGGTATTTAATTGCCCCCTGGTTTTTCACTGACAAAATTCCTTCATTGAGATTCAAGTCAGAAGTAATATTAAAATTATCTGGCTGATATGAAAATTGAGCTTTACCGCTTAATTTTCCTTTGACTTCAAGCTGCTCAGGTAAGAAAACCTGTAAAGGAAGCAAACTAAATGCTTCAACTGTAAGCGCACCTTCATACGTGTTTTGATTACCAACTATGTCGTTTAAATTCACACATAATGTGCCTGCTTCACCCCCTGTCCAGCAACCGGTTTGGATGCTGATATTTTCAGATACTTTCATATCAATTGGCGCTTGTAGCTTAATGCTTTGGTTTTCGGCAGTAGTGATTTGATGATCTGTTAACTGACCTTGCCACACCCAAGGTTGAGAAACTCTGTTTGTTTTGTTCACTCCACCTTTAAGTTCAGCTGAACTGCTAAATTCATTGGTTTCAAGATCAATGTTTACCGTGTGCTGGTTCAGCCAGCCCATTTGATTAATGGTCACAAGTGAAATATTTTGACCTTTTAAATGACTGTCCTTGGCAGTTAAGTTGGTTTCAATATGTTGCCCCCACTCTCCTTTTGATTTGATTTCAACGGATGCGATTTGATTGTCATCATATTGCAAGTTTTCAGCTTGAATCAGTGCATCGACGAATGGTTTTTGATGACTTCCTTTTAACTCAATATAACCAGTAGCCCTGCCTTGCAACTGTTCATCAAACAAGCCCAAATACTTCAAATTAAACTCGGTATGTAAATTGACAGTTTGTTCGCTCAATTCACCATCGACAGTGATGATGTTATCGCCTAGCATTAAATTAATGTGATCTGTATACAGTGATTCTTTTACATAACTTAGGGCGCCATTAATGACAAAAGGTTGACCTTTTAATTGTCCATTAATGAGATTTTCAACACTGTGTATACTGAGCTCCCCTTTATCATTGATTTGAATATCTGCATTGAGGTGGCCATTGATTGAACCTGGCCAGTCTTTTAATATTTGCTGCGGATTAAATTGATTAAATTCAATCTGGCTTTGTAGTTCAATTTGGTTTTGCCAGATTAGTGTGGCTTGAACATCAATCAAACCCTCTTTTGTAACAATTTGAGCCTCCTTTGTTGTGAATTGATTCAGGTTGCCTTGTAACTTCATATGCAATTGACTGTCAGGCATTTGCGCATTATTCAATGCAGTATCCACTACAAGCTGGTAGTTATCAATTGTGCCTGAAAATTGAGCAATTAGACCTTTTAGATTCAGCTGCTGTTTAATTATTTGAGAGTTGGGGCTGCTTATGCGTGCATCAATCGATGGTATTTGCATGATTGATTTAACAACAGCATCTACTTCAAACTGACTGTTTAGAAGTTCATCTGACCAATCAATTTGCTGCTTAAACTGCATCTCATTCAAAGAACCATTCAATGTCCCCTGTCCTGAAATTAAATGCATGTCATTGTGATATTGCCAGTTGTTTAACAAGTTATAGCTCAATGCTTTACCGTAGCTCAATTCACCTGAAGTGGTGATTTGGTAGTCATTGGTTTTAAAAAGCAATGACTTGATGTTTGCACCTTGAGGCGCCAACACAGCTGTCAAATTCAATTGATCAACAACTTCTTGCTGCTTGGAAACAACCACTGTCAACCGGTTGATGTTTAACTGATTAATGACTGTTGTTATTGGCAGTGTAAAACCATTAAAAGTCGTTGGTTGGTTGGTTTTTTCAGTATGATTTGGTATTGATATCAACAAATCATCAACCACAAAACCGCTTAACTCAAGGTGTTGAAAAAAATTTGACCATTGTGACTTATAAGATATTTTATCTGATTTAATATCAAGTAGATAGCTCTCATATTTAAAGTCATTAATCACTAGACCATTAGCTAAATTACCCTTTAAACTGCGATAAGATACTGGTAATTCGGTATATTTAATGAATTGATTTATGGCAATTTGGGTGCCTTTTTCTGTATACAAAACAGAAACCACCAGCAAAAACATCAACGCCAACAGTAACACCAAAAAACCCACTGAATATTTAATAACCTTTTTCATTAAAGGTCCGGCCCAATAGTCACATGTAACCTGAAATTATTTGAATCTTGATTAATAGGGACACCCAAATCAATGCGCACAGGACCTATAGGTGAAAACCAACGAAGTCCAGCACCAACACTGTATTTTAGATCAAATTTATCAGAAAACGCGTCACCAAAATCAGTAAAACCAGCCACGGCCCATTGTGGTGCAAATTGGTGTTCAAACTCCACACTAGCCACAGCCATGTGCTTCCCCCCTGCCAAATCACCTGATTCATTCAATGGGGAAATACTTTGATAATCAAAGCCTCTTATACTCTGGTCACCACCAGCAAAAAAACGATAGGTGGTTGGCAATTCATTAAAATCACTGCTGGCAGTTACACCGAGCGCCGTACGATATAACAAACGGTTGGTGTCGCCAACTGAATGAATATACTTGCCAGAAACAGACACTTGTACAAATGAAGCATCTGAAAACATGTCTTCAGTGGAACCTTTAATCTCTGCTTGAATTTTATAACCATGACTGCTGCGGGTGATGTTATCTGCATCAGTTAAAGACCAACTCATACCAGGCACTAATAACAATGATTCTCCTTGTTCAACGCCCGTATCAAACTGTTCATTTAACAAATCGATGAAAACTATATTTTGCCATCCGCTTTCTTGAATCACTGTTTGACTGATACCTAACTTCGTTGTTTGGCTGTCAACATAATCAGTTTGCTCATCTCGATAGCCCATATGAATGTTGTACCATTTATCATTCAATGATTTCACTGAAGGAATTTTATAAGAAGCAAATAGCTCACTCCTTAATTGAGACAGACTCAATTGACTGTCAAACTGATGTCCTCTCAGGTTAACACGGTGATTGTTGTATTTAAATGACGATTGTGTGCCTGCATCCGTTGAATAACCTAAACCTATTGAATAATCATATTTGACAGCAGGCTTCAAAGTGATGGTTAAAGGAACTTTAGATGTGACTGAATTAGGCTGATTTATCTCGAACAACACCTGATCAAAATACCCATAAGAATTTAACTTTTGTTTCATTTCAAAAAGGTCTGTTTGACTGATGAATTGATCTTCCTTAATATCCAACAAATGAGAAATCAATTGTTTCGATAAAAACGGGTCATTTAATTCAATGTTAACTGGATAAATTTGATACCTGGGGCCTGTGTTAAAAACCAGTGTGATTGACGCCTCTTTTAAGTCTGGATAAACATCAATTTTGTTTTGCTCAAACAAGGCATCCAAATAAAACTTTTCATTGGCCAATTCTAAAAGTTGGTTTTTAAATTTTTCATAAAGCTCTTGCTTGAGAGGCATACCAACTTGCAGATTATGCTTTGAAAGCAAATCATCAAAGTCTTCATCACCCCCTTTAATCAGAATGTTTGATTCAGTGATGACAGTTATTGGTCCTAAATCAATATTAACACCTATCATTTCACATGTTTCATTAACTTGTACATCAACCTTGGCACTGAAATATCCAAAAGGCTGTATGGCTAAATGAACTTGCTGTATAAAATCTTTGTATTGTCGACTAATGGGTGAATTCACAGATTGACAGTCATAGGATTTTGTATTGATAAATGCCAAAACATTACGTTCGATGGTTTCATTAACACCAGACACTTGGTATTTCATAGCCTCAATACTGAAGGGTGAAAACATCACACACAATAACCAGAAGTAACTTGGCTTAGACATTGTGTTTAAAAATGCTCATTAAAACCAACGGCTTTTTTTAAACCCAATCAATAACATAATTGTTAAACCCACACTGAAAGCAATGATATACCAAAAGGCTCTGGAATCCTCCAAACCAGGCATACCAGCAACGTTCATACCAAACAACCCAGACAAAAAGGTCAAAGGTAAGAAAATAACAGATATGATGGCCAGTAAATACAATCGACTGTTTTGTTGATGGCTGATATTTGTCATAAAATGCTCTTGAAGCATCAAAGCCCTTTCTCGCATTAAGTCCAAGTTTTCTATCATCTGCATGAATTTATCAACCTGCCCGTAAATTTGATCATAAAATGAATCACTGAAGTGATGAGATTTTTGCCTGTATAATTTATCAATGGCTTCTTTTTGCGGTAGTAAATAGCGACGTATATGTGCAATTTGCCGGCGCATTTGATTCATCATGGGATTAAATATCATGTGCTTAGCATCTTCAATTTGGTCTTCAGCCTCATCAATTTTTTCATCCATTTTTTCTACAAAATCATCAGTAAGATTGGCCAATTGATCAATTAAAGCCAACAGCACTTGTTCAGCACTCTTAGGACCAATGTTTTGTTCTAATTGGGCTCTGATGTTTCTTATAGATTGACTGCCCTGGTTTGAGCTCGTTACCACCGTATTTCCATTCATCCATAAACGAATTGATATCATGTCCTCTGGCTGTTCACTTTCATTAAAATTAATCCCCCTCAGGCACACCAACACTTCATCTTCATCCACATGGGCTCGTGGTCTAGTTTCATTATTCAACAAAGTAATGCGCGCCAAATCGGATAGATCCATTTGTTTTTTAACCCATGATTTTGCTGATTTATCCGTGTATTTAAGATGGTGCCAAACAATTAAAGACCTGTCGTTAATTTGGTCTTGGTTTTTATGGCCTATACCACCTTGACCATCCAATACATAGCTGGTTACTTTAGACTGTGTCATGACGCTTTTGTGATTCTTTCATTGAATTAATGTCGCTATTCAGTAATGACTGTCTGCATATTTTTTTTCACCTGCTTCAACCTTCACTTTTAATCTATTTTGTAAAGGCGGCAATGTACATGTAGAATACGCTGTAAAAGCACAAGGCGGGTTGTATGCTTTATTAAAATCGATACGCACCACACCTTGCGCATCCACCTTACCGTCAGTATAAACAAACCGTCCTGGACCATAAGTGGTACGGCCATTTGTCATGTCACCAAACACCATATAATAAGCATCTACATCATCTAAAGCATCTAAACTGTATGACTGACCATCAATGGTGAATTCGAGCCTTCCTGGTGATGGCTCATGACTCAATATACCCAGCACATTGACAATGGGAATTATTTTCGCAGGGGAATACGGAACAAAATGTGCATCAATTCGATACTTCTCATTTTCAGGATAGTAAGTCAAACCTTTAAAGTTGACTCTCGTTTCTGATTCCGAATCTTTAATTCGTAATGCCATTTTATCTCGCTCAACCACGTAAAATAAAAAAGAGTCAACTGTAAACACAGTGGTTTCATTATCACTGCTGTCAGCGTAGGTTCTCACTGGCTCTTTTATAACAATGTCATTGACTTTAATTTCAACTTGATTGGCTGGATAAAACACCATACTTTTATCAACGCCCAGCACAAATTTCCCTAAGTGCTCAGGCCCATGCGATAATTGTATGTCATTATCAGCTGCTGAACCGATGGTATTATCCCCTGGTCGGAACCACTCCAAACCAACCAAACTCAACCAACTGTATGGCTCAAGCAACCCAGCTAAACGTTGTGCTTTCCATTCTTCATAAGGTGTTTGAGCAAACAAGTTTTGAGCAGTTAATAATGCGATTACAAAAGAGACTAATTTCATAGACAAACCTCGATTTATTTAAGACTACCAAGACATATGTTAGGTTATTGTGTGTTAATTTACAGTCAAATAACCTGTTGCTTAGTTATATTTTGTGACTAATTTGAAAATAATGATGAATCTTAGATGCTTTAAAATCATCATCAAAGCTTTCTTTGCTCATATTCTTAACTTCATATTTTTCTTTTAATTCAGTATCTAACATGAATTTTTTAAAGTTGTTTGAAAAGTGCAAAACACCCTCTGAAGCCAATAAATTCATCGCAGCATCTATTAACTGCACATGATCTTTTTGCACATCCCAATCCTCATCTCTTGAATGTGAATTGGAAAAAGTCGGCGGATCGGCAATTATTAAATCAAACTGTTCTTTACAGTTGGCTAAATAAGTCATCACATCTGCCCTTACAAATCTATGATTGGCATTGCGTAAACCATTGAGTGCAAAATTTTCTTCAGCCCATTTTAAATATGTTTTAGATGTATCAACACTACAAACAGCTTTGGCACGCCCTTTCGCCGCAGCCACTGATATAGACCCTGTGTAGCAAAATAAATTCAATACATATTTATCTGCCGCATTGTTTTGAACATAATTTCTTAACCAACGATGATCTAAAAACAAACCAGTGTCTAAATACTGTTCCAAATCAACCAAATATTTACGTCCTTGTTCATTGATAACAAAACGATCTTCTTGGTCATTGAACTTGTCATACTGTTGTTTGTCTTTTTGTATTTGTCTGGTTTTTAAATGTATTTTTTCAATTTTTGGTTGTAATACAGATTGAACAGCCAGCAACACATGGTTTAAATGCACTTGGGCTTTTTTGACATCTATTGTTTTTGGTGCTTGGTATTCTTGAATGTGAATATGGTTTTGGTAACAATCAATAGCCACTGCATATTCAGGCAAATCAGCATCATACAGACGATATGCTTCAATATTTTCATTCTCAAGCCATTGACTTAATTTTTGCTGATTTTTCTTCAACCTATTGGCCAACATTTGTGCCCCTGAAGGCAATGCAAACAACTGATTATCAGGCACGTTTAACGCATTGTCTTTATTTACCGCAAACAAATGCAGTTGAACAGGAATCATACCATTCAACAGTGCATATGTATTGGCTGCTCTGTACCCCAACAACCAACCTTTTGCTTCATCAGGCGTTAATATGGCAGCTTGAGCGTCTTTCACCTTAGCATGCAACCAGTCCCTTAATTGTATCCAACTAGAAAGATAATTTTTTTGCAATCGAACACCATAAGGCGGGTTACATACAATCAGGTTATTTCTTGGTGGAATTCTGAACTTGTCTAATGTTTGGTACTGAAAACTGATGCGTTTTGTGTGTGGTATATTGGATAAGTTGGCATTGGCTTGTTCTATCGAAGCCTTATGATGATCAACACCAATCAACTGTCCTTTAAATTGTTCCATACCTCGTTCTGCCCTTTGCTCTGCCTCTATCATCAATTGAGTCCAACGATGAGAATCAAATTGAGACCATGAAAAAAGTGCATGACTTTTTAGTTCTTTATTGGGCGCTATGTCACATGCCATTTGCCAACCCTCAGTTAACAAAGTTCCAGATCCACACATGGGGTCAATGAGGTTGTGGTTTTGTGCAGCTGCATTCATCCACCCCGCTCTGATCAGCACAGCTGCTGCCAGGTTTTCTTTAAGTGGAGCCAGCGTGTTGGTACCTCTATATCCTCGCTGGTGCAGACTGTGACCTGTGATGTCTTGGTACAAGTCCAATTGTTTAAATTTAAGTCTCATGTAGACACTTAAATGACCATCCGCTTTAACCACTTTGGGTCGCAAACCATATGACTCATTCATTTGGTCACAAATCGCATCTTTGGTCACTTGCGAAGAAAAATGAGTATTTTTCAACTCGCGATTGGTACCATTAAATTTAATTGACAAAGTTTTGGGAATGTCTTTAACCAAATGAGACCAATTAACCGCCATCACCGCACGGTATAAGTCGTTTTTGTTGGCACAGTTGACACTGTCGATTTTAAGATATATGCGATTAGCCAATCTAGACCACATAACCATGTTCATCAACGCATCTGCTGTGGCAGTCACATGCACACCAGCCAAAGCTTCAGCAGCTTCGGATGCTCCCAAGCCTATCAACTCATCTCTTAACAACAACTCCAAGTGTTTAGGACATGAAACAAAAGCTTTTAAATCAATCATTTTGTGGGTGAATATGAACTTGAATGGTGTTTGCCATATCAGTGACTTTTTTTCTGGCCGCATTTAACGATCTGGCAGTTGCCAAACACACCCCTAACCTTCTTTTACCATCAATGTCAGGTTTACCAAACAGCCTGACTTGTGTACCTTTCTGCGTTAAAGCTTGATCAACTTGGCTAAATGTTGGGTTTTTTCCACTACCTTGACCCATAATCACATGAGATGCGGATGGCCCATTTTGCTGAATGGTGGGAATGGGCAGTCCCAAGATGGCTCTTACATGTAAAGCAAACTGACTCAAATCTTGTGAAATCATGGTCACCATACCAGTATCATGTGGCCTGGGTGATACTTCAGAAAAAATCACCTCATCACCTCGGACAAACAACTCAACTCCAAATAAACCATAGCCTCCCAATGCGTCGGTTACTTTTTTAGCGATTTCTTTGGCTTTAGCTAATGAAACATCAGTCATGGCTTGTGGTTGCCATGATTCTTGATAATCACCATCTTCTTGACGGTGGCCTATTGGCTCACAAAAAGACGTTCCATCTTTATGACGTATCGTTAATAAAGTGATTTCAAAATCAAACTTCACAAACCCTTCTACAATAACCCGACCAGCACCAGTTCGACCACCACTTTGCGAATATGCCCATGCTTTATCAATATCAGCCTGATTCAAGATGGTTGTCTGTCCTTTACCAGAAGAACTCATTACAGGTTTAACCACACAAGGAATACCTACAAAATCCACCGCTTTGACAAAAGCATCATAATCCTCAACAAAATCATATGAGCTGGTATTAATTTCAAGTGTTTCTGCTGCCAAGCGCCTGATACCTTCTCTGTCCATAGTTAGTTGAGCCGCAGTGGCAGATGGAATCACTCGATGACCTTGTTGCTCAAGTTCAACCAATACCGATGTTGCAATGGCTTCGATTTCAGGAACAATCAAATCAGCTTTAATTGCTGTTAACGCTGCTTTAAGGTGGCTCGCATTGGTCATGTCGACAACCAAACTTTCATTGGCCACCTGCATTGCTGGTGCATTGTCATATCGGTCAATGGCAATCACATAAACTCCCAACCTTTGAGCTTCAATAACGACTTCTTTTCCTAATTCTCCAGAACCTAATAACACCATTTTTATTGGTTCAGTACGTTCGGGGCAAAACAATTGTTCCATGCTGCATTTTTGTTAAATTTACGAATCCGTATTATATCATCTTTGTGGTTTTCGGTTTATATGAAACCGAAGCAATTCCACTTAAATTTATCTCATAAAAAGGAATGCGTATAACTCAATATCATAATATTTACATATATCAATTCACACCACAGCTTTACACAATCAAGCGGTATGTAAATCCAAGCCAATAAATAATTACCCGTTTTATTCAATGCATCCTGCTCAGCTTTTTTATAAAATACTGGCCCAAATCATTAAAACAATCTGGCAGCACAACCACCTGCCAGTTATTATGTGAACTTTTTTAAAACAGTAGAACTTGAGGATTAAATGAAAAAAATTATTTTTATGTTGTTACTAACAACAGCAGCCACTCAATCAATGGCTAATAAAGTATTGGTTAAAATGCAAACCACCGAAGGCGACATATACCTGGAGCTTGATAAAGACAAAGCCCCCCTTTCAGTAGATAATTTTCTTTCATATGCTAACGAAGGTTTCTACGACGGCACCATTTTTCATCGAGTCATCAGCACCTTCATGATTCAAGGTGGCGGATTCAACGAAAACCTTGAAAGAAAACCAACAAAACAACCCATTAAAAATGAAGCCAACAATGGCTTAAAGAACCTGCGTGGCACCATAGCAATGGCCAGGTTATCAGACCCCCATTCTGCCACATCACAATTTTTTATCAATGTTCAAGACAATGCTGCATTAAATTTCACAGGCGAACAAAACAGTACCACATGGGGTTATGCTGTATTTGGTAAAGTAGTAAAAGGAATTGATGTGGTTGACGAAATCAGATTTAAACCGACCATAGGAAAATTACCTTTCAGACAAGATGTACCCGTTGAAAATGTGGTCATTCAATCAGTTACAGTGGTAGACAAACTACCTGAAGAACAGCCAGCTGGTTAATGACAACGTACTTTATAGCTGATTTACATTTAAGCGCTCAACAGCCACAAGTCAGCCAATCATTTGTTAAGTTCTGTCGAGACAAAGCCCGAAATGCTCGGGCTTTGTATATATTAGGTGATTTTTTTGAATATTGGCTGGGTGATGATGCTTTAGATAAAACAGCTCACTTAGTCCAACGGGAATTACAAACATTAAACCAATCTGGGGTAGCTGTATATTACATGGCAGGCAACCGTGACTTCTTACTGGGCCAAACGTTTGCTGACAGCTGTGGCATGACAATCTTATCAGAACCAACGGTTATAGACCTATATGGTGAAAAGGTGTTATTGATACACGGTGATGCAGAGTGTACAGATGACATCGCTTATCAGAAGGTCAGAACACTGTTGAGAAACAAACAATGGCAAATTGACTTCTTACAAAAGCCAATTGCTGAACGCATTGAATTTGCGGAAAAAGCTAGAAAACAAAGCCAATCACACACACAAAACAGCGACAATCTCATTATGGACGTGAACTCACAAGCGATAAAAAAATTGTTCAAAGAACACGCGGTGAAAACCATCATACATGGACATACTCATCGACCCGCTGTCCATCATGAGCAAGACACCACAAGAATTGTATTGGGCGACTGGCACCATCAAAGCAGCTATTTAGCAGTCAAGCAAAATTCAATGCAATTGATCCTTAGCTGATACAAAAATATCTGACACAAAAGATTTCTTATTTTTCAGATGATTGGGTTTCACAAGATTTCATGATAAAATCGCCGCCAATCATATAATTTGAGATTAAGAATGACAGTATTTAATCAATTGCTTCAAATCCGAAGCGCTGATGGAACAAAACTCACTCAAGGATTGAGCGATGAAATCATTAAGAAATTCATAGAAAGCGATTCAAGTTTGGTCAAGGCCATTAACCTAGCTACAGATGCTTTCTCCAAAGTCAAATCAGAATACCCTGAACTCATTAATTTGGATGAAAAAGACCAAATTGCTTTGATCCATGCTGATTATATTAACTTTTATGCCGCAGATGCCGTCAATCCATATGTCGCATTGGCTGGAAAAGGTCCTTGGATAGTAACACTCAAAGGTGCCGTATTACATGACAATGGAGGGTATGGCATGTTAGGTGCAGGTCACGCACCTGATCACGTGCTGGAAGCCATGTCTAGACCACATGTGATGGCAAATATCATGACCCCCAGCTATTACCAAAAACGTTTGGCCGATTTATTAAAGCGTGAAATTGGTAAGGGGCGAGAATGTTGCCCATTTGATAAATTTATTTGTATGAACTCAGGATCTGAAGCTGTTACAGTTGCCTCCAGAATTTCTGACGTTAATGCAAAAAAACAAACCGGCATGGGTGGTGACAACTATGGTAAGACCATTAAAATCATGGCGCTTGAAGGTGCTTTTCATGGCAGAACAGATAGACCCGCTCAATATTCAGACTCATCTCTTAAGTCTTATAAAAAGAATCTGGCTTCATTTCAAGGCCGAAACAACCTCATAACAGTTCCTATCAATGACATTGAAGCATTGAAAGAAGCTTTTGATCACGCTGCTAATAACAATGAATTTATTGAATCATTTTTCATGGAACCCGTCATGGGTGAAGGCAATCCAGGCATGGCCATCACACCTGAGTTTTATGCCACAGCACGCGCATTAACTGAAGCACATGGTACCTTATTTTTGGTTGATTCAATTCAAGCAGGATTAAGAACGCAAGGTTGTTTATCAATTTGTGATTACCCTGGATTTGAAAACCTACCTGCACCAGATATGGAAACATATTCAAAAGCAATGAATGCTGGGCACTACCCGCTTTCAGTTTTGGCTTTAAACAAAAAAGCTGCTGATTTATATGTTGTTGGTATATATGGAAACACCATGACCGCCAACCCCAAAGCATTGGATGTGGCATACACGGTATTAACTCACATCACTGAAGAAACTAAAAACAACATACGAGAAAAAGGGCAGCTGTTTGTTGAGAAATTAACGGCTTTACAAAACAAAATGAACGGTGAGATTGACAACGTACAAGGCACTGGCCTGTTGTTTTCATGTGCTTTAGGACCTGAATACAAAGCCTATGGCAAAAACAGCATTGAAGAGTATCTGCGTCATCAAGGTATTGGCGTCATACATGGCGGTGAAAACTCACTGCGATTTACGCCACACTTTAACATCACCACAGCAGAAGTGGAGCTAATTGTTGACGCAGTTGAAGCGGCTTTAATCAATGGCCCAAAAGCCAACACGTTAGACAAAGTCAGCTAATACCCCGTTCATAATAAATTGTATTAAGCCACTGTTAAAGTGGCTTTTTTAAGGAGCATTTGATGCAAACGCATTCGATAAAAAAATTACTTAACGCTGAAGTAAAAACCGGTACCGAAGTTGAAATCAAAGGTTGGATCAGAACCACACGTGATTCCAAGGGTGGTTTTTCATTTTTAGTGGTTCATGATGGCTCATGTTTTGATGGAATCCAAGTAGTTGCAAACAACGAATTAACAAACTATGAAGATGAAGTGTTAAAACTTTTCACAGGTTGTTCAGTGATTGTCCAAGGTGATTTAGTTGAGTCAGGCGGAAAAGGACAGCAATTTGAAATTCATGCCAAATCAGTTGAAGTGGTCGGTTGGGTAGAGAACCCTGACACCTACCCAGTTCAACCCAAAAGACACACCATGGAGTTCTTACGTGATGTGGCACATTTAAGACCTCGAACCAATACATTCAGCGCCATGTTAAGGGTGCGTAACACCATGGCACAAGCGGTTCACCAATACTTCAATGAACGAGGTTACTTTTGGTTACACACCCCCATAATTACAGCCAGTGATTGCGAAGGGGCTGGTGATTTATTCAGGGTATCAACCTTAGACATGATGAATTTGCCAAAAAATGAACAGGGGCAAATTGATTACACAAAAGATTTCTTTGGTAAAGAAGCTTACTTAACCGTTTCGGGACAATTAAATGCTGAAACATATGCCTGCGCATTAAGTAAAGTTTATACTTTTGGCCCCACATTCAGAGCTGAAAACTCTCATACCCAAAGACACTTGGCAGAATTTTGGATGATCGAGCCAGAGGTGGCTTTTGCTGATTTAAATGATGCCGCTCAATTGGCTGAAGATTTTTTGAAGTATTTGGTCAAACAAGTCCTAGAAAACAACATGGATGACATGAAATTCTTTAATAGTTTTGTCGATAAAACAGCGATAAAAAGATTAGAAACATTGTGTCACGACAACTTTGAACGGGTTAATTACAAAGAGGCCTTAGACATTCTCAAACAATCGGGTAAAACATTTGAGTACCCTGTTGAATGGGGTTTAGACTTACAAACTGAGCACGAAAGGTATTTAACGGAAGAACACTTCAATAAACCCATTGTGGTCATGAATTATCCAGAAGAAATCAAGCCTTTTTATATGCGTATGAATGATGACGGAAAAACGGTAGCTGCCATGGACGTACTGGTACCTGGTATCGGAGAAATCATGGGTGGCTCACAACGTGAAGAGCGCTTAGATTACTTACTCAAACGCATGGAAGAACATCATTTAGATGCCAATGAATATAAATGGTATACTGATTTGAGAAGGTACGGCACGGTTCCACATGCAGGCTTTGGTGCTGGGTTTGAACGTTTGGTTAGTTATGTCACAGGATTATCTAATGTTCGAGATGTGATACCATTTCCAAGAACACCAGGAACTGCCAAGTTCTGACATAAATACAATCACACAATACCAAGCAAATAATGGGCGACATGCTGTGTCGCCCTATTTCACAACCAAAACACAATTGAAAACCGTTCAAACTTAAACACTCCGCAAAATTTAATTTATAGGTGTATTACTCTAATAACCTTTTCATATAATACCGAATCCTTAAAACAAACCCAATCATGCAAAACGTAGAAACATTCTTTGCCCAACTGTGGCAACAATACACAGCCATTAATCCACAAGCTGAAACCATACATTCCTTGCTAACAGCCAGGGGAGAAACAGTCGTTAACGACCATGTTGCCTTACGTACATTCAACACCGAAAAGTTAGGTATTGACCGCCTTTCGCAGGTGTTCGAAAACATGGGATATGTCAATAGAGGCAGTTATGACTTTACTGCTAAACAACTCAATGCTTATCATTTTGAACACATTGAAAACCCCAACTATCCAAAGGTCTTTATCAGTGAGCTAATAACACAATCTTTTTCGAACGAATTTCAAAACATTGTTAATAAAATTGATGACCAAGTAGATACCAATTCAGTGCTAGATGAGCACTTTTTATACAGTGGTAGACCATGGGATTTAACGTTTACAGAATATATTAGGTTGTTACAAGAAAGCGAATACGCAGCTTGGACTGCTGCATTTGGATACCGTGCCAATCACTTCACAGTGTCAATTAACCACTTGACTACATTTTTTGATATTCAAAGTTTAAATGACTTCATCATTGATAATGGCTTTGCTATGAACACCTCAGGTGGTATCGTCAAAGGAACCCCCAAACAATTGTTAGAACAATCATCAACCATGGCACCTATGGTGAATTTAGAGTTCAGCGATGTGAACCATTTAATACCCAGTTGTTTTTATGAATTTGCCAAACGCTACCCAATGGATAGTGGCAAGTTGTATCAAGGCTTTATTGCAGCTTCAGCGGATAAAATATTTGAAAGCACAAATACGAAATAAATCCAGACAAGACTCGGCACTTTAAATCACCCGGGTCTTCCATCAACCCTTGGCTTTAACCAAATACCCAAATAACGCACAAAAAACAAGCCGTAAGCCAACACCCATAAAGTACCAGCCATATCAATACTGGCCTGATAAGACATCACATTCAACAGAGGCACAAAAAAACGAATCAACACCGAAGCAACCAACAGTAAAAACACCACTGTCAACAATTTAGGTGGCTGGTGTATATTGCGACCACTGTGACCTAAACTCACTCGCGACATCATACCCAATGTAATGACACCTAAACCGCCTATGGTGAACAGATGTAATCCCAAGAAATACAATGCAGGCCAAATCACCGAACAAGCGATAGCAATGAAACCCATCACCAAAAACGCATAGCCAACATGCAATACCCAAACCAATGGTTTTTGCCAAATTTGATGATCATACCAACCCCATAAGCGCACCGCATGTAAAACTGCACTCAGCGCAGCCAAAGCAAATAACAACCAAGCACCCCACTCGCTGAATCGCAACCAACTGAATACCAATATAAAGGCTATCATTACGGGTGGCCAAAGTTTTTCAAGCCATGAGAATTGCTTGGCCTGATAGCGGTTGGTGACGCCGTTCTGGCTGAACATTGGAAATACCCGCCCTGCCATCACACCAATCAACAACAACATCACAAGCAAGGTAGCTGTGGTCATTTGATTGGCCAGTATGGGCTGTTGATTTAACAACATCACATGACTTAATACATTCAAAGTCGCAAACAAGGAAACCAAAACAATCATTTTATAATTTCGGCGGTTGCCGACTTTAACCAAAGGCTGAGCGACAAAATAAATCAACAGTATTGAAAAAGCCACATCACCGATAGCCAACAGCAACACCGGTAAACCCGGAATATATACCACCAACCGAGCCAGCAACCACAACGCCACCAAAAGTTTCAACTGACCATGTGCAGCGGTTTGTACACCTGTCCAATTCTTTATGGCAGTAAGTAAAAAGCCAGCAATCACCGCCAAACCATAACCAAACACCATTTCATGTGCGTGCCAAAGGTTAAGTCCATAATAATCCAGTCCGGGAAAATGCAAGCCGTGGCGTACTGCCAACCACAATAACATCACAATGACTGCGTAAAAAACAGCCAATAAAAAAAATGGTCTGAAGCCCAATTGCCAAAGTGCCAAACCTCGCGGTGGGACGTTTGCTTTGGTATCAAGTTGGTTGAGTAATTGTGTCATGCGGTAATGATAACCTGACAGTGAAACATTGGTATTGACTCAGGTCAAGAACGAGCTAAATATTTGTTCAATGGCTGCGATATGCAGCGACTTAAGTGAACTGTTTTTTAAAACCTAGAAAACGTGAACCCAGCGATTTTAAGACACTGGGTACACAACTGTAGTTTATTTTACTGACTGTTCGACTTTAGCCCAAGAATCACGCATAGTAACCACTTGGTTAAAAACAGGTTTATTGGTTTCATGGGTTTTATCTCTTTTGAAATAAGCATTGCGCTCAAATTGATAAACCACATCTTCATTTTTTTCAGCAATTCCTGGTTCTAACATCGCATTGGGTAATATTTCAAGCGAATCAGGATTGACCGCATCCATAAAGTGTTCTAACGAGGCTGGATTGGGGTGATTAAACAAACGATCATACAAACGCACTTCAATGGGTTCTGCATGAGCAGCTGAAATCCAATGAATGGTTCCTTTTACTTTACGACCATCAGCTGTTCCACCGCGACTTTCTGGATCATAGGTACAACGCAATTCAACCACTTGACCTGAATCATCCTTAATGGCTTTGTGGCAAGTAATGTAATAAGCATGTCGCAAACGCACTTCCCGTCCTTCAGTTAATCTAAAGAATTTTCGATTGGCATTTTCTAAATAATCATTTTGCTCAACATAAATTTCTCTACTGAATGGAATCTCACGGCTACCAAATGACTCATCTTGAGGGTGATTGGCACCGGATAACATTTCCACTTGTCCTTCTGGATAATTTTCAATCACAACCTTTAAAGGCCGCAAGACCCCCATCACACGAGGTGCAGATTTATTTAAGTGATTTCTGATGACATCTTCTAATACAGTCATGGAAATGACAGATTCTTTTTTACTGACCCCCACTTGCTTAACAAAATCCCTGATGGCTTCTGGTGGGTAACCACGCCTTCTTAAACCAGAAATAGTTGACATTCTTGGATCATTCCAACCATCAACTACCTTGTCCTCAACCAATTGGTTCAAACGTCTTTTAGAAGTGACAGTAAAAGACACATTCAACCTTGAAAATTCAATTTGTTGAGGGTGACAGTCAATGTCAATGTGGTCCAACACCCAATCGTACAAAGGTCGATGATCTTCAAACTCCAATGTACACAATGAATGGGTGATACCTTCCAACGCATCAGAAATACAATGGGTGAAATCATACATTGGATAGATGCACCATTTATCACCTGTGTGTATGTGATGCATGCGTTTGATTCGATAAATCACAGGATCACGCATATTGATGTTACCAGATTGCATGTCAATTTTGGCACGCAATACTTTAGTACCATCATCAAACTCACCCGCTTTCATCGCCCTGAATAATGCTAAGTTTTCCTCAACTGTACGGTTTCTAAAAGGGCTTTCTATTCCAGGACGGTTAAAATCACCTCTGTTTTCACGTATTTGTTCTGGCGTTTGGTCATCTACATATGCCAAACCTTTAACAATCAACTGTTCAGCAAATTCATATAATTTATCAAAGTAATCAGATGCATTAAATTTATTGTTTTGCCAATCAAAACCCAACCATTTAATGTCTTCTTGAATGGCCTGAGCATATTCATCACTTTCTTTCTCTGGGTTGGTGTCATCAAATCGCAAATGACAGATTCCCTGGTAATCTGCCGCCACCCCAAAATTCAAACAAATTGATTTGGCATGTCCAATGTGTAAATAACCATTGGGCTCTGGTGGAAATCGAGTCACTATGCTACTGTGTTTGTTTGAAGCCAAGTCTTCATCAATGATACGGGTGATGAAATTTTCAACAACATTTTTTTCAGTGGTGGTTTTTTCTGTCATGGGTTAATAACAAACCTAAAGTTAAGTAAAGCGGTGTATTTTGACAGTAAAATGATTAAAAATCGACCCTGATATGTAGCAAATCCAAAAATTAATTAAATACAGAATCAAGAAGCATGATGAACAATACAGAAAATGCAGAAATTACCAGTGCTTATTGAATTCAAATCAAACACTCAAGTTCAACCCAAGCCACCATTTCTTTTTGTTAACAGAATCAAAAAACCACACCTTTTCAATCTTTTCCGCCAGCAACAAGCACGTTAAATCAGCAGTTTTAACAGGTCAGCCTGTATCAATTAAACTGAAAACAGCTTCCTGTCTTCTAAACGCATTGCAGTCAATTGACCACCCCAGACTTTTCCAGTATCTAAACAGGTCACATGGCTGTCCTGATACAAGCCCAATGCTGACCAGTGACCAAAAATGATGTGTTTTTCTAGGTGGTTGATTGCCTCAAATTTAAACCAGGGTTCCAAACCTTTCAGACCACTTATTCGGCGATTTTCTGAAAAATTCAAAGCCCCGTCCTCATTCAAGAACCTCATTCTGGTGCAGGCATTAATCACAAACCTATCCAAAGATGTTGGCTTTAATTTGTTACTCCATAGCTTGGGGTTATTTCCAAACATTGAAGTAAAGAATTTAACTGGGTTATCAATCAAATGTTGGTGAGTTTGGGTAGCCAATACAATAAATTGTTCGATAGACCAAAAGGGATATAAGCCTGCATGAATAATCAAATCATTTTCATGTTGCAGAAATAAAGGCCTGTTTATTAACCAATTGATGATAAGTTCTGCATCTGGCGCTTGGTACACTTTTTGAAACTCTTGATTGACTTGGGTTTTATTAGGCACAAAGTGCTTGCTTAATAAACTCAAATCATGATTTCCAAGTACAGAATCACAACAACATTGATGTGCATATATCCAACGCAAAACATCAATTGAACGCCCGCCTCGGTTCACTAAATCACCACAGAAAATCAAGCGGTCATTTTGCGTATTGAAAGAGATGTTTTTAAGCAGTTTCATCAATGCATGAAAACACCCTTGCACATCACCAATCACATAAGTTGCCATATTCAGTTAACACCATATTGATTTCTGTACTTCATGACATTGGCTAAATTGTCATTGTCATCTTTCAAAAATTCAAATAAGGCATCTAAATCAGCAATACTGATGGTACTCAAATCACATTCATCTGCCAACTCTTGCATGGCTGAAAGTTGGCCATTGCCTTTTTCTTGTCGGTCTAAAGCCACTGCAATTCCAACAGTTTTTGCACCTTCATTGTTTATGATTTCAATTGACTCACGTACAGAAGTTCCAGCGGAGACTACATCATCCACAATCAATACCTTCCCTGAAACGGGTGCGCCAATTAATTGGCCACCTTCACCATGTGCTTTTTTCTCTTTACGATTAAACGCCACTGGTAAATTTTCCGCATACAATCGATACCACGCAACCGCAATGGTTGTAGCTAAAGGAATTCCTTTGTATGCTGGGCCATACAGCATATCAAAAGACAGACCCGAAGCTTTGATGGTTTTGGCATAGTATTCACCCAACAAAGCCAATGAATGACCATCATCAAATAAACCAGCATTAAAAAAATATGGACTGACCCGCCCTGACTTTAAGGTAAAAGCGCCAAAACGGAGTACATCTTTATCAATGGCTAAACGTAAAAACTGTTGTGCAATATTCATTATGGGTTAGCTTGTTAATTTGCCGCTTATCATGCGAGAACTGAAGTAAATTTTCAAGCTTTGAGGTGTTATAATCGCTATTTTTTTGGATATCTAATTATGAAAATCATCAGCCTCAATGCCAACGGTATCCGCGCAGCAGAGAGAAAAGGCATGTTTGATTGGTTCAGACAACAACAAGCCGATGTCTTGTGTATACAAGAAACCAAAGCACAAATCGACCAATTATCAGATGACAAGTTCAGACCCAGTGGATATCACTTTTATCAGTCTGATGCCGAAAAAAAGGGTTATTCAGGCGTTTCAATATATACCAAGCAAAAGCCCAAAGACGTCAGCTACGGAATAGGATGGGATGAATTCGACAATGAAGGCCGATGGGTGGAAATAGATTTGGGGTCGTTAACAGTGGTTTCTTTGTATCTACCGTCAGGTTCAGCCAAAGAAGAACGACAAGATTTCAAGTACCTTGTGATGGATAAATTAGAATCGGTATTAGCTAAAATGATTGACAGTGGAAAGCCGTTTATTGTTTGTGGTGACTGGAACATTGCCCATAAAAAAATTGACATTAAAAACTGGCGTGGCAACCAAAAAAATTCAGGCTTTTTACCTGAAGAAAGACAGTGGATGACTAAACTATTTGAAGAATATAAACTGGTCGATGCTTTTCGTGAAGTTGAACCAGGTGAACACCAGTATTCCTGGTGGTCAAACCGTGGTCAAGCATGGGCCAACAACACCGGATGGCGTATAGACTATCACATCACATCACCATGCTTAAAGCATACAGTTAAATCCGCCACTATTTATAAAGAGCAAAGGTTTTCTGACCATGCACCGGTCATTGTTGAATACGATTTATAACATCACTAATCCATCAAAGCTAATGCTAAGATACCAATGAAGAGGTTTTAAACAAATTGATGACTGACATAGATTTTAACTGGCTTACCATTGCGCTAAATGACTTCCTGTGGATTGGCGTGACTTTTGCCTTGGGCTTAGTCTCACGTCTTGCGGGATTGCCACCGATGGTTGGTTTTTTAGCAGCAGGTTTCTTACTCAGTACACAAAACATCGTTGATGAAGCTTTATTAAAACACATGGCAGAACTCGGCATTACACTGCTGTTGTTCACCATTGGATTAAAAATAAATATCCGTAATTTAGCTCGCCCTCAAGTATGGGCAGTAACCACCATTCACACTGTCAGCATAATTTTGGTTTTGGGATTGATTTTTTACTTATTGACCTTTTTAAGCATTCCTTTATTCAAAGATTTTAATTTACAAACCGTGGCATTACTTGCTTTTGCATTGAGCTTTTCCAGTACTGTTTTCGTGGTTAAAGCCATGGAACAAAAAGGAGAAATGAACGCATTACACGGAAGAATTGCCATTGGTGTGCTCATTATCCAAGACATATTTGCAGTCATTTTTTTGGCCTTTTCAGCTGATAAAATACCTTCAATTTGGGCTTTGTCATTACTTTTGTTGATTCCGTTGAGACCAATCTTATTTAAACTCATCAACCTGGTAGGTCGTGGTGAAATGTTAATTTTATTTGGCTTCTTATTGGCCATTGGTGGTTCTGAAATATTTGAATTGGTTGGTATCAAAGGTGATTTAGGAGCATTGATATTAGGTATGATGATTGCCACCCACCCCAAAGCAGATGAGCTGGTTAAAAATATGCTGGGGTTTAAAGACTTGTTTTTACTTGGTTTCTTTCTTTCCATAGGTCTTCATGGACAACCCACCATCGAAACCTTTATCGCAGGCTTATTGCTTACACCATTGGTGCTATTGAAAGGTGGTTTTTTCTTTACCTTGTTTATTAAATTTAAATTACGTGCCAGAACTTCTTTATTATCAACGATCAGTTTGAGTAATTACAGCGAGTTTGGTCTGATAGTAATTGCGATAGGTGTTACCAATGGCTGGATTGCCAGCGAGTGGCTGATAGTGATGGCCATTTCAATTGCCTGTTCCTTCATTGTGTCTTCAGTGTTAAATAAAACAGCGCATCATTTGTATTCAGATCACCGCAACTTTTGGAAAAAATTCCAAAGTCAAGAAAGACTCTCATATGATAATTTACTGGATTTGGGAGATGCTGAAATTGCAATCATTGGCATGGGTACAGTTGGCACAGGTGCTTATGAACAATTAAAAAAGAAATACAACAATAAATTGGTAGGGGTTGATATATTTGCAACCACCGTGAGTAATCAACTCAAAGAAAATCGCAATGTTATTCATGGCGACCCAAGTGATGCCGACTTTTGGGATCGCATAAACCAGTCACATCACATCAAAATGGTGCTACTCACTTTACCTCAATTCAACACTTCACTAGCCGTTGTTAAACTTCTCAAAGAAAGTGGCTTTGATGGTCACATTGCAGCCACTGCAAAATTTCCAGATGAAATCAAACAATTATCAGACGCTGGTGTTGATACTGTTTTTAATATGTTTACCGAAGCCGGTGCGGGATTTGCAGCTCATGTGATGTCGCAACAACACATGACTGAGCAGCGTTGAATGAGGCTAGTCCTCTTTTTTTCCTAAATCTTCAACCAAGCTGGTTTCATCCCAAGCCGTATCTTGGTTTTTATGGTATTGGTATATATGTTGATCATTAGCCAGCACTTTTGATAAATTGGCAATACGTTCCTGAACTTTTAATACATACCCTTTTTCATCTTCTTCAAAATATGAATCCGCCAACTGTTTAACCAAAGCTTCATCCTCTTGTTGGTACCTGAGTTTAGCTCTTTTAGCTTGGTATGCCCGCATACCCAAATGTTTCATCACATCTTCACCCAATGTTGCCGATGACTCAAAAGTTTCTCGATATATATGTTTTACGCCTAAGTGATGTAAATGATAAGCTGTTGTTCTTCCTCTGGCACGTACAAACAATGTCAAGTGTGGGTGGTGCTTAATTAAGTACTGTGTCAGCTCAATCACTTTATCAGGATCATTCATGGCAATGACCATTGCAGATGCCGTATCAATACCAGCTGCTTTAAGTAAGTCCATACGAGTGGCATCACCGTAAAACACTTTCCAACCATATTTACGTAAAGTGTCTATCATATTAGGATCATTATCTAATGCAGTGACTTTAAAGTTATTGTACTGTAATAAGCGTCCAACAATTTGTCCAAATCGCCCCACGCCTGCAATGATTACCTTATTTGCTTCATCTATGTTATCTGCAGACCTTTTATTATCATCATTGGTTTGTAACATTCTGTTTAACAAAACTTTTTCATAAAACAAGAATAACAATGGTGTCATTGCCATGGAAAGAGCCACTACTATTCTTAATGTATCTGCTATGGATGTATCAATTACACTTTGGTCAACAGCCAATGTTAATAATACAAATGCAAATTCACCGCCTTGAGCCAATGCCAAAAAGAACAAAGCATGTTCTATTTTTTTTAGTTTAAGAATGACGCCAACGACGTACAACACCAAAGCCTTTAAAGCAATCAAACCAAGTGTCAATGAAGCCATCAATAAATAATGTTGAGCAAATAATCCAAAGTTAAAAGCGGCTCCAACCGTCATAAAGAAAATACCTAATAACAACCCCTTAAAAGGCTCAATATCAGCTTGCAATTCGTGCCTGTATTCACTTTCACTGAGGATCACACCAGCAACAAAAACCCCCAGCGCAGGTGACAATCCAAATACAGACATCAATGCAGCAATCGAAGTAACCAAGCCTATGGCTGCCGTGGTAAATATCTCTTTTTGTTTGGCACGTGCAATGTAATCAAACAAGGGATTGACTAAAAAACGAGACAGCACATAAACCAACACGATGGCAGCAATCACCACCACAGGCTTAAGTGTAGTTGGTAAATTAGCCGTGACATTCATGCCATGACTCAAAGACTCTGCAGTTTCTGGACTTGATACAACCAACAAAGGAATGATTGCAATGATAGGAATTACTGCAATGTCTTGAAATAACAACGCAGCAAATGATGCCTTACCTCCTAAGGTATTTTGCCAACCTTTCTCGCTCAAGGTAGACATGATGATAGCAGTTGAAGACAGGGCCAATGTCAAACCTATGGCCAAACCCATTTGCCAAACCAAATCAAAAACAGACATGGCGACTAACATGATCAGAACTGCCGTCACTGTTACTTGTAAGCCACCAGCACTCAATATAGTCGATTTCATCTTCCACAGTTGCGAAGGTTGAATTTCCAGACCAATGAGAAACAGCATCAACACCACGCCAAATTCTGAAGCATGATTTAATTGGGTTAATAAGTGAGATGTTTCGAAACCTAACATGGGCGCAATACTGGTTAATATGCCACCGATAAGTGCACCTGCAATGAGGTAGCCCAGAACTGATCCTAAATTGAAACGGTGCGCTAAAGGAACCAGTAAAACAGCTAGAATCAAAAACAGACTGGCAACAATCAATGCTTCAGTCATTATGTATCGCCATTTCGTCGAACACTTGGTTCATGGTGCTGTAACGTTCGCATAATTTCTCATCAATGCGCTGATGTATTAAATCATCAACCAATTGATTGAATTTTTTCACTTGGTTTGCAAGGTATTCCTGCGTGAGGTTTTGATTGAAATTACCGGCCTTAATTTTCAAACCTCCATAAGTAATAAATGGTGGTAAAAACTTCATTTTACAAACCTGTGCTGTAAATTCAAAAGGTTTCAACAAATCTCTGATATTCTTTTCACCTTTGTAATTAGCAAAATCTCCTCCAGATGTTACTGAGGAAATAAAATACTTACCTTGAAGTGCAGCTGTACCAGATCCATATGCAAAACCATGTTCCAAAACCAAATCCATCCACTCCTTTAAAATAGCAGGGCATGAATACCAATACATTGGGTGCTGAAACAAAAGGACATCATGTGAAGCCACTAAGGCTTGTTCTTTTTTAACATCAATCATGAAATTGGGGTATGTTTCATACAAATCATGAATGGTGATGTATTCACTCTTTGGCAAACCTGCCAAAAGTGATTTGTTTAACAGTGAAGTCTGATAAACCGGATGAGCGAACAGAACCAACACTTTATTCATCATTGGTTCTGAACTTTAATAACAGTTTACTGAATCAATTAGTGGCATCGTTGACTTCTTTGTATCTGGCTTTGGCAGACAACAAGGCATCACGCAATTGTGCTTCAGTTTTCTGTAACTCAATAACAGCACCTTCACGTTTGGCTTTACCTTCTTCAGCAATGCGCAAACTGTCATCAATTGTTTCAATTAATTTTTGATTGGCCAATTTCACGACTTCAATATCAAAGACACCACGTTCCATTTGTTCACGAACCTTGCGGTTAGCAATTTTTAGGTTTTCAGCATTATTGGCTAACATTTCGTTGGTTAAGTCTGTCGCATCTTTTATGGTATCTGCAGCTTGTTCAGAACGCCAAATGGTAACAGTTTGCGCCAGTTGTTGACGCCACAGTGGAACCGTATTGGCTATAGTAGAATTGATTTTATTAATCAAACCTTTGTCATTTTCCTGAACCAATCTGATACTTGGCAAGCTTTGTAATGTTACCTGACGGGTTAACCGAAGATCATGAACCCTGCGCTCCAAATCTGCAGTCGATGACCTCATGTCTCTTAATTTTTGAGCAGCTAACATGTCATCTGAACCTTCAGCTTGTTTTTCCATGGCAGGAATAACTTCATGATGTAACTGGTTAATTTTCTCTTCACCCGCCTTAATGTAGTCTTCTAAAGTGTGGAAATACTCTAAATTAGCAACATACAATCGATCCAAACTGGTGATGTCTTTTAACAATGTGGTTTTATGAGACTCTAATTTATTGGTGATTTTATCAATTTGTTTTCTGACATCTTCATACTTTTGCAAAAACTTGACCAAAGGTTTAGCACGCCCAAATATCCGAGCGAAGAAACCTGGTTTTTTATTTGGATCAAGCTCATCAACATCAAAACCTCTGATGGTTGCAACCATTTCACTTAACGCTTGACCAGACTGACCCAAATCTTTATTTTTTACCCCTTCGAGCATTTTATCTGAGATTTCAGTCACTTTTTCTTGTGCCTTGTTACCAAAAAATATGACTGAATTAGCATCTGCAATATCTATTTCTGCCATCAGTGCATCAATTCTTGCTTTTTCTTCTTCATCCACATCTTTATAGGCAACCATTTCATTCATAACACCAGGAACGATTTCTCCTTCAATGGTACCAGTCTTCATATCTGTTGTTGTTTTGGTATCTTGTTCAGTCATATTTTTAACCTTTTAATTAATGCCTTGTTTTTCCATCAAAATATTCAATACTTCAATGTCCACATCTAAATCAAACACTTGATTTTCTAATAGCTTTTGATTTTGTTCGTTAAATACTTGATCAATGTTTTTCAGTACTTTTTTAAAATTTTGTTCTAATGACTCATCTTCTACCAATTGGTGCGTTGCGGCATATCTTTTAATGACACTTTCAGTGGCACCTAGGTATGAATGTAAGAATCGTCTGGCCTGAGGGATTTTCTCTGGATGGTTAACTAAGGTTTCTACCACTTCCCGACTGGTTTTCACTATATTATTTAAGTAATCAGAGAGTTCGCGGTTTGCAATGAGTTTATTTGACTGTTCAATATTTACAATTGATTGTTCACTTAAAGCCAATATTTCTTTTGAAGCCTGATCTTTAACAGCTCCAAAAGAAGCTGTAGCTACTTCATCCATTCCATACCAGAGTATTGAACCTATTGTTGCAGCCAACCCAAAGCCAATAGACTCAAACACCCCCATTCCAGCAACAAACAATGAACCCAAAAGTGAACAAGCACCCAAGGTCAGCGATGACAACATCATTAATGGAAATGGTTTCTTAATCACAAACTTACGTTGTTTGTAATGGTATTTATTTCTGAGGCCCTGGCTCATCCATTGAGCAGATAACAAAATAGCAAAAAAAATACCGCCACTAATTAAAAAGCCAAATAATTGTCCTTTTATCAATTGTGACAAAGTGGCAAACAAAAAAAACAGCGAATATACAAACAACAACCATGCCGTTGACTGGAATTTAATGAGACTGTTTTTGGCCTTCTTACGGTATTTTACTGGCATTAAAACATCCTCACAGCAACATAGGCTAACGACAGTGTTAATAATGTAAACCCGGATAATTTTCTGATGAATTCAAGCATAATTTTATTTGATAATGTTATAAATAAGAAGTTGATGCTGATTTGAAAAATCAGCTTCACCAAAAGCAATTTTACCGACACCATGTAATACCATTGACTCTCGATGAATTCTGATAGGCTCGCCTTCACCTTGCTGAATCCAAGTTCCGTTGGTACTTTCATCGCTGTATTTAAAGTTCCCCCCTACAAACTGAATGTCACCGTGATACCTTGAAGCCAACAACATGGCTATTTGAATATCACAATCTTCACCACGTCCAATTGTTTTTGTAGGTGATTGATCAGTCATTATTTGAGATTGACCATTTAATTCAATTTTTAATTGAGATTTAGAAACAGGCATTTTGATATCCAAAGCAGATGTAACACGGGTTACTTGGCTGATATCCTGTTGCCACAATATCTCTATAATTTCTACAGGTAAAAGCTTACCCTTTACCTTGGTTTTACCCAGAGAACGCTGATTTAAAAAAGGAGGCAACAAACACTGTTTATAAGTTATTGAGTTGGTTATTATTTGGCCTTTCTTAGCAAAACCAGTCATTCTGGCTGCTACATTGACTGCATCGCCATAAACATCACCATCTTCTTCAATGACATGACCAAAATGAAATCCAACTCTTATGGCAATGGGGTGGTTACCCAAAACAAAATTTCCACTGACTGCGTTTTGCATGTCAACTGCTGCCAACAAAGCATGATTGGCTTTGGGAAAAACACACATGATTTCATCACCTATGGTTTTTACCAGTTCTCCTTGATGTTTGGCCGCTTCAGCAATCAGCACATCTAACACCGAAGAAATGGCACCACGAGCTGCTTCATCACCATGCTTTTCAAACAAAGATGTACTCTCAGCTATGTCAGCAAATAATATGCAAAGTTCAGTCAACGATTGCCTCAGTCAGTGTTTTATAAATGATGTTTTCATTAGGCAGAACCAAATTAGCAGCATCTGCCAACGGTGTAAATGTATCTGCACCTGTAATTAGTTTAATCATCTCAGGTTTGACATTCAGTTCTGTCAAAATGCTGATTACCCCCTCGCCTACACATGCAGAACGACGACCCTCATCAACAATGATTATTCTATCAAATTTTTCAGTATGTTTCTTGATTGCTTTTTTATTCAAAGGTTGTAACCAACGTAAATCCATAACTTTAACCTCAAGATTGGTTTCTTCACGGAATTTTTTGGCTGCTCTTAAACTCATTAAAACACCATTTCCATATGTGATAATTAAAACATCTTTGGCCTTTGAATTGTAAATTCTAGGAGAACCAATAGGCGCAACCTCAGTAGGTTCTGGATACGGTTTATTCCATAACCCATCACCTTCTTTATACAGGTCTTTTTGCATATAAAGAGCAATAGGCTCAATGAATATAGACACCCTGTGATTAATTTTGGATAAAGCCACTAAAGTCCGCATCATTTTAACGGCATCATCTCCTCTAGACGGACAAGCGACAATGACACCTGGAATGTCTCTCAATGCCGCAATTGAATTGTCATTATGAAAATGACCACCAAATCCCTTTTGATAACCAAGTCCAGCAATTCTAACTACCATTGGGTTACTGAATTGACCATTTGAAAAGAATTGTAAACTGGCTGCTTCACCACGGATTTGATCACATGCATTGTGAAAATATGCCAAATATTGTATTTCAGGTATGGGTAAAATACCCAAAGCGGCATAACCCTGAGCTAAGCCCAAAATGGTTTGTTCATCAAGCAATGTGTTAAATATTCGCTTGGCACCAAACTTTTTATACAGCTGTTTTGTGATGGTATAAACACCACCTTTTTGAGCAACATCTTCACCAAAAATAACAGTTTCTGGGTATTTAATCATCAAGTCCTGTAAGCCTTTATTGATTTGAATGGCCATGTGTTTTGGTGGCTGATTTTCGGGCAACAGGTTTTCACCACCAAACGACTCAACCCTGAGTTGATGACTGGTTGCTCTTGAAGCTTCTTCATTAACGGCTTTTTGATCGAAAGGAGCCAATGGCGCCATCACTTCACCTAACCGTGTTAACTTTGTATCTTCATGTGCTTTATTGGCTTTTGCCAAACACTCATTATGGATGTTGTCATACATATCAATAATTTGAGCCGATGACATCAAACCATGGTTCATGACCGAAGCTGCTGTTTTTAAAAGCGGATCTTGGGCTTCACAAGCTTCTAATTCTTGAATTTTTCTGTAATCTACTTCAAAGTCTGTGCCAGCGTGCCCCATTAAACGTGTGGTTTTAAGGTGCAAAAATACAGGTTTTCGCTCCTGTCGACAATAATCAACAGCACGTTGTACCTGCTGATAACCCGTTTCTATATCTAAACCATCAGCATAAAAATATTGGATTCCAGGTCTAAACTTAAAGTTTTCATGAATCCAGTTTTCAGGAGTTTTGACGGATATGCCAATACCATTGTCTTCACAAACAAATAGAATGGGGGTCTTTAAACCTTGAAAAGCTGACCAACTGGCTGCATTGAAAGCACCTTGTGCTGTTGAGTGATTGGTACTTGCATCACCAAAATTACACAACACAATTGAGTCATCAGGAATAGGCATTTCGGCTTCCATGCGTTGTGCTAACTCGACACCCAAAGCACAACCCACTGCTTTGGGTAGATGGCTCGCAATGGTACTGGTTTGAGGTAAAACCCAAAGTTGTTTTGAACCCCATACTTTATGCCGGCCACCAGAAGCAGGGTCATTTTGACTGGCTGCAAAGGACAAACAAGTATCCCAAATCGGATCGATACCAGAAACCTGTCTAGAACGCTCCATCATTAACCCACCACTGCGATAATGTAGAAAGGCAGGATCAGTATGACGTACCAATTCACCAAGCATGACATTGCCCTCATGTCCTGATGAACCTATGGTATAGAAAACTTTGTTTTCAAGCTTAAGAATTCTTGCCATTAAATCCAGTTGTCTTGACCTGACTTGGGATTCAAACAAAGACAGTAACTTGGCATCATCAAGTCCATTTGAAGCCAAAGTCGCTTGCGGTTTAATCGCTTTGTAATTGCTTACAAACTCAATGAAGTTTTGATCAACAACAGCTGCACGATTAATGACCTTACTTTGATTTTTGCTCATAATTAGAATGCATTTTTACCAGTTAATTCACGTCCAACAACTAACTGATGAATGGTTTCAGTACCCTCGTAAGTGATGACACTTTCTAGATTTAACATGTGCCTGATGGCCACATGTTCGGTGGTGATGCCAGCACCACCTAGCATGTCCCTACACGCTCTGGCTATATCCAATGCCATCCTGACGTTGTTCCATTTAGCCATTGAAATCTGAGTGGGCTGTAGTTGACCAGCATCCTTCAATTGACCTAAGCGCCATGCCAGCAATTGAGCCGTGGTAATGCGACGTGACATATCAGCTAGTTTTTGTTGAATGATTTGATTTGAATTTAAAGTACGATCAAACAACACACGTTCTTCTGTGTAATCCAACACTTCTTGCAAACAAGCTTGTGCAGAGCCTATAGGCCCCCATGAAATACCAAAACGCGCATTTGAAAGACAACTCAATGGTCCTTTTAAGCCTTTGACTTTAGGCAATCGATTGGCTTCAGGCACACGTACATCATCAAAAAACAAAGCAGAGGTCACAGAAGCCCTTAATGACATTTTTCGCTTAATTAGTTCTGTATCAAAACCTTTCATGCCTTTTTCAACAATAAAGCCTTGAATACCATCTTCAGTTTGTGCCCAAACTATTGCAATGTTGGCAATCGAACCATTGGTAATCCACATCTTTGAGCCATTTAAAACCCAATCTCCACCGTCTTTTTTTGCATGGGTTTTCATTGATGCAGGATCTGAACCTGCATGCGCTTCAGTTAATCCGAAACAACCAATGACTTCACCACGGGCCATCTGTGGTAACCAGCGTTGTTTTTGCTCATCGCTACCAAAAGCATCAATTGGAAACATACAGAGAGAACTTTGCACCGACGCAAAACTTCTCAACCCTGAATCCCCTCTTTCTAACTCTTGACAAATCAATCCGTAAGAAGTGTAGTTTAAACCAGCACAATCATAGCCTTGTATGGTGCTTCCAAACAAACCAAGTTCAGCCATTTCAGGAATCAAGTCCATAGGAAATTCATGGCTATCAAAAGCTGGGCCAATGATGGGAAGAATGCGCTCATCCACCCAACGCCCAATAGTTTCTTGGACCATTAACTCTTCTTCTGAAAGCAATGATTTGATATTAAAAATGTCTAATTTGTCAATTTTTGACGACATACATGTCCCCGTTTGGTTAAAATTCAAACCAACATTTTACTCGACTGAACTGATAAGAGATAGGGGTTGCGAACAATTTAAAACAGTTGTTTTAAACTGTTCACAAAGGATTTAAAGGTTGGCTATTTGATTAATCAACTGATTGATTTGTACCTTGCGTAAACAATAAATATTTTTCCAATTCATTGTCATATTTGTTTTCGGTTTCTGTTATTTCGTTATTTTTATCAATGATAAATTGTTTTTGATACTCAATTTGTTCTTTCAACTGTTCAATTTGTTCTAAAAATGTATCTGAAACCACTTGTCCACTACGCTCACGATCTGCAGCCCTTTTTAAAAAATCATCCAAATTTCTTTTTTGAATTATTAAGTTTTCTTCAGCCATTTGAATGTTACGTTTCAATGCAGAAACCCTTTCAGATTTTAATCTTTTGATTTGATCAGCACTGGAATATGACTTAAGAATTTTATTGCGCTCTTTTTCTAATGCTTCAGCTTGTAATCGCAACTTTTCTTCTTCTTCTCGTTTTTTCTTGAGTATGGCTGCTTGGGCTTTACGCTCTTCATCGGTTAAAGCACGTCCAACCTCTTCTTTAACAACACCTTGTTCATTTAGCTCTTGGTGTGCATTTTTTATCTGATCAGGTGGCATTTTATCGCTGTAATGCACTTTGCCATTCTCATCAACCCACTTATAAAGCTTGGCACTGACTGGGACTGTAAGCACCAGCAGTAATAATATTAAAATTTTGAATATATTTTTCTTCATTGTTAATTAACCTATTGAAAATAATACCAATAATGCCACAAAAACCAACCAAACCACCAACATACGCGTCAACACAGTTAACGTAGTCATTTCAATGATTTTGGCTTTGTTTTCATCTGCTGTTTCTATTTCACATTGTTCAACTGCATAATCCATGGATTTATACATGAATTGACTGTTCAGTGTCCACAAAGTTTCTGTTGTTAAATATTGTTTACAATGTCGCCAAATGCGATCAAAATCACTGGCTAACGCCAAAGACACCGTCATCATGATTGTCACAGGAAACTCAATGACCTTTAATGTTTTACTTGCCAGCACACCCACCTGTTTTGATTGCGCCAAAAAACACACCACCCGATACAAGACAGCACCATAAATATTCAATACCACATACCAAAAAAACACCCCAAACCATCGGTGCATCGCTGCATTGGTAATACCAACAATCACTTCTTGAGCCGTCGCATCATCAGATAATTTAAGTGCTTGCTTGGTGGCATTATTATCTACCATTCCCTTTATTGTATGAGGGCCTAAACAATAGTAAATCACCACCACATGTGTCACCAAGTAAGCAAGTGAATCTGTAGAAAAATCAAACAACTTTTCCGCAACCACATAAAGTCCAATCACAGGCAGTACAACACTTAAAAACAAAGTAATTTGAGCATCCTCAATCTTTTGTTTAAGAAATGAATAAAGTTGTTCCAACCATGAAAACGATTGCAAAAATGATGGTTTTTCTACCCAATGGTACAAACCGAAAGCAATGATTAATGCCAATAATTTCACTATTTCACCTTATGTCTTATGCACATCATTTTATCACAATTAATACTGATTTATGGACGTGTAAAAATAGCCATAGATTCAACATGTGATGTATGTGGGAACATATCCATAACACCAGCTTTAATGAGGGTGAAACCCAACTCATTAACCAATCTATCTGTGTCACGAGCTAAACTGGCAGGGTGACAAGAAACATATATCAACGTTTTGGCCGCCGTTTGTGCTATCAAGGGTAAAATCTCCCATGCTCCACTTCGAGGTGGATCAATTAACACTTTGGTAAAAGGCTGTTTGAACCATTCGCTGTTATCTTGTTCTTTGGTCAAGTCAGCTTCATAAAAAGTCACATTCGACAATTGATTAATCGAGGCATTGTGCTTGGCTCGTTCGACCAATTGTGTATCTCCTTCGACACCAACTACTGACATGGCCTTTTGTGCCATTGGTAAAGTAAAATTACCTAAGCCACAAAACAAATCCAGCACCACATCTGAAGATTGAATTTCCATCGCATTCAAAGCTTGAGTAATCATTTTTTCATTCATTCGCTGGTTTACTTGGATAAAGTCGTTAGGTAAAAACTCATAGGTTAAACCGAATGATTCAATGTCAAAACTTAAAGGTTCTGAATAGTTTTCAATAGCTTGTATTGTTTTAGGGCCTTTTGATTGCAAATAAATTTGTAATTGATGTGCCTTTGCAAATTCTTTTATCACAGCCAAATCATTGTCAGACAGCGGTTTCATGTGCCTGATAATTAATGAGGTGGCTGATTCTCCCATCGAACACTCAACTTGAGGAATAAATGCTTTAATGGACAATGTTGCAAACATCTCGGCCAGCGGTTTAATTAAATCAGCCAAGGTTTTCTCTAGAATTAAACAATGGTCCATATCAGCAACAAATCGACCATTTTTTTCTCTAAAACCAACCAAAACTTTTTCTTTTGCAATCACCCATTTAACACTTAATCGAGCCCTGCGACGGTAGTTCCAATGTGAATCTGTCAAAGGAGAAATCCATTCAGCAGGTTCAACATGTGACATTTTATGAAAATTATTTTTTAAGGTATTAAACTTAAAACTGATTTGTTTGTCTTCATGTAAATGCATCATTGAACAACCATTACAAACCGTATAAAACTGACACTTAGGTGTTACACGATCTGGAGATGATTCCAATATTTCAACAGCCAGTGCTTCATTAAAGTTTCTGGTTTTTCTGTTGAGCTTAGCCATGACTTTCTCACCAGGCAACGCATTTTGCACAAAAACAACTTTATCATTCCATTTAGCAACTCCTCTACCATCATGACTTAAATCGCTGACAATTAATTCAATTGGCTCTTGAGGTAGTTGATTCCTTGATTTTTTTCCCATTTTTGCGTCCTTTATTTTCTTTGCCATTCACCTGCTTGATTTTGGTATGACCATCCAGATTTAGCTTGTTGCAACCATTGTTTAACAAAAGCTTCTTTTATTTTTTCTTCCCATTCAGGATGATTATTGGCAATAGCCATTTCACGATACAATGCAGTTCTGTCGCGATTTTCATCCGCCACAATTTTCTTAATTAACTGCCTCTCTTTCAAAGGCAGTTGACCGGCATCTACAATTTCCACATAACCATCATTGGTAAATCCAATGACATTTTGATCAAGGTAGCCTTTTAAAGTACTGTTAAATCGACTTTTCAACTTTTCAGCCAAAGCCGAAATGGCAGGTGAAGATAAATTGATATCAACCTGTGCCACTGCACTTGAAATAAACCAATTAATCGGGTTCATATGATATGCCAATTGTCGCATGTTAGCGGCATCAAACACACTGCCTTGGTCGTCTTTAGTTGGTGTGCTTTCTGTTTCTGTACCGAGTACATCTTTAACTATTTTTTCGGCGGCAGATTCAACTTCAGCAGCTGGAAAATATACATTGATGGTTACACATGCACCAACCCACATAAATGAGAACAACAGAAAGGATTTAGTCATCGTGTTCATAAAGCATACCTTTGTAATAAATAGGCCAATTATACAATGATGTCATTAATAGAATATGAATCAATTTCCATAATTTGCATTCAATAACCGGTCAATAAACTCCTCCCAGTTAATTGAGCGGACATAGCCAACGATATTAATCTTAGGAATGCCACCACCCTCAACAATAACAAATTGGTTGTTCTGATTTTTTAAACCACCTATTTGACATACTGCGTTATGCAATTTACAACTGAGTTTAATTTTTTTATATCTGAAATCATCAAAAAAACGTAAGAATGTTTTTGAAATCGCTCCTTTTATACCACCCAATGAAGAAATGTTGTCTATGGCTTTTTGACTGATTGTTTGTTTTACCCCTTTGGTTTTTACGGTATAAACTTCCGCATCTAAACGGTCCGTTTTCCAATTAGTTATTCGTAATTTGTTGACTTCTCCAAAGAGTCGACCAGTAATTTGACCAAAACCAAAAGTGTCAGTTAACATGGCTAAATTAAAATCTTCAAACTTAACATCGGCTGCAATCACAGGCGCCACCCCAAACAACCTTTCTAGCGATAAATTATCAACACGCATACTGCCTTCAAATACAGTTAGATTCAAGCCGCCCAAAAACTTAATGACATTGCCTTTTTTTACCATGCCTGGAATGTTACCGCTGATGTAGCCCGACATGGGAGGCCAACCTAATTTTTCTGTAATTAATTTAAGCGAAATGGGTAACACCACTGCTTTTAAATTCATCTCAACAGCTGGTGAAAAAACAGCTGAAATTCCCAGCTCATCTATCTTAATAAGGCCATCAAAAACAGGTAATTCAAGCACATTAATGACATTAAAATTATCAGCTGAAAAATTAAATTCCAATTGCGAAGCATTAACAGGCATACCCGCGAACAACAATGACTGCCAACGGATTATTGAATCTTTACTTATTTGTGACTTATTCCAAAACACCGTTCCTTCAAGCGCTTCAACTTCGATTTTACGTTTCGAATTCAGCAAATAAAAATCATTGAACTCGAGTTTCCACTGATCAAAATCATCTGAACCCGAAGAGGTGCTGATTTTAAACCCACCTGACATTTCACTGTTTCCAAACCCATAAATACCGAGAACATTATTGAGGATAAGTTGATTAAAATGATGACTATCAATTACATCAACACTGAGTTCAGAAAAACGCCACCCCATTTCTTTATCAATGTGTACAGACGACATCAAACTCAGTGACTGCTGATTGGTTATCTTAAATTGGATGTCAAAACTGTTGTCAACAAACATGACAACTGAGCCATCAAGTCTTATGGGATAATCAGAAAAATCCACATACAATTGGTCATACAACATTTCACCCGAATCAATCTTGATATCAAAAGCCAGTTGCTTATTTTTAAATTCAAAATCTACAGTACCTGCTAATTCAGCCACAATGATTTCATCAGAGTACTCATAATTTAAACCACTAAAATGTATTGGTTGATTGGCTTTAGCAATCAATTGATTCAAATCAATATCAACCACACCATTTAAAACCAATGCAACTGAGTCTAATGTATTTGAAAAATAGCGCCAATAAGGTTTCACCTGTAAATCATTGGCAAATAGTTGGATAACATCTGCCTCTGAAGAATACGCAAAGGCCAATTGTTGGTCTAAGGTATTTGCCTTGATTTGCCAAACATTGCGAATAAAGTCTAACTGAGTTTCTAGTAAAAGCGCTGTATTTTGTTTTTCATATAAAAATGAGACATGTGCATTTTTACAGTTATGTAGCGGATAGAGGTATATTTGTTGGGCACAACGGTATTGCAGCTTATTTAGCTCGAACACTCCATCATATGAAATAGAATCCGCTTTTATATTGACATCAGAACCTATTGTGAACACTTCCACACCATCAAGCTGCCATGGATGAGCTTCATTGGCATACACAGGCGTATAGATGGACTGTAGCACCAAATAAGCACACAGCTTGAATGAACAACAAACCACTTGCAAAAAATATCGGGTGCTATTATTCTTTCTATAAAAGGACACTGTGAGGCCAATATGGATAAACCACTCATTTTAGTGGTAGATGACAACCACATCAATCGACTTTTCTTCGAATCAGCATTGAAAAAAAACTCATGTGCTTGTATTTCAACATCCAATGGATCAGATGCCTTAAAGCAGTGCCACTTGTATCAGTTTGATTTGATCCTTATGGACATCAGAATGAAAGACATGAACGGCATTGAAACTGCTGCTAGAGTCAAACAAATTAAACGCAACCAAACAACACCAATTGTGGCCATTTCAGCAGAAACATTTGATGTAGATACCCACAGAGATTTCATTGGCAGTTTATTAAAACCGGTCTCACGTGAAGACTTAAACCATACAATCGCTGCGTTAATTAAACCCCAAACCCATGAAAACCATTTCAATCATGCCAAAGCACTTGACTTTTCTAACCAGAATCAACAAATTGCTTCACATTTACGAGACATGTTCATTCAACAACTCAAACCCCAGTTACAACAAATAGTTGATCAATTTGAAAATAAAAAATTTAACGACTTGCATGACACACTTCATCACTTACTGGGTTCAGCAAAAATTTGTGCAGCAGAACGTTTGATTTATAAAATAGAGGCATTCAAGTACGACTTGAATGAAATGAATGACAATTTAGCATCAACTTATCTGGAGTTGATTGAAACCATTAAAAAAACAGCCGAGCAATAAGCAACGGCCGCAATGACGTATTAAGTACCCACTTTGCCCTTTACCTGTTCTTTTAAATCTTTACCAGGTTTAAAGTGTGGCGCATACTTAGCACCCAAAGGTACCGGCTCACCTGTTTTAGGATTACGGCCCATTCTGGGTTTGCGTTGCCTTAAGGTAAAACTTCCAAATCCACGAATCTCAATTCGATCGCCATTGGCAATAGTTGAGCTCATGTGATTGATGATTTCTCTGACAGATAAACTGATGTCAGATTTAGACAGTTCACTGCCTTCGAATTGAGAAGCCAGTAAATTGATAAGTTCAGAGCGTGTAATAGAATCTTTCATTGTGCCCCAATTATAACGAAACAATCGCAAATGGAAAGTGAATTATTTCAGAAAATAAAAAAGGAACCGATTTTATTAAAAATCGATTCCTTTCAATAACTTAAAACTTACAATTAATCGTCTAATTGTTCTTTAAGTAAATCGCCTAAGCTGGTAGTTCCTGAACTGCCTTTTTTGTATTCATTCAATACATCATTCAATTCATCAGTTTCTTTTGCTTTAATAGAAAGTACCAACATTTTCTTACGACGATCCATAGAAACAAATTTAGCCTCTACTTCATCACCAACTGACAACACTTCGCTGACATCATCGGTACGTTCTTTAGCTACATCAAAAGCTTTAATCAAGCCATTAACACCATCTTCTAACTCAACGACTGCTTCTTTCTCATCAACTTCAATGACTTTACCAGTAACCAATGAACCTTTAGGGTTATTAGCTACAAAAGAACCAAATGGATCTTGAGCCAACTGTTTAATACCTAAAGAAACACGTTCTCTCTCTGCATCGATAATCAATACAGTGGCTTTAACTAAATCACCTTTTTTGTAGTTTCTGATTGCAGTTTCACCAGGCTCATTCCAAGAAATGTCAGACAAGTGAACCAAACCATCAATACCACCTTCCAAACCAATGAAGATACCAAAGTCTGTGATTGATTTAATTTTACCTTCAATCAAATCACCTTTTTGAGCTGTTTCTGAGAAAATAACCCATGGATTTGGTTTACATTGTTTCATGCCCAATGAAATACGACGTTTGTTCTCTTCAATTTCTAAGATACAAACTTCAACCTCATCACCAGGCTGAACCACTTTAGCTGGGTTGATGTTTTTGTTAGTCCAATCAATTTCTGATACATGAACCAAACCTTCAATACCATCTTCAATTTCAACAAAACAACCGTAATCAGTGATGTTTGTAACGTTACCAAAGTGACGTGAACCAACAGGATGACGACGTGATAAGTCTTTCCATGGATCTTCGCCCAATTGTTTCAAGCCTAGAGAAACACGTTGGTTTTCTTTATCAAACTTCAATACACGAACCTCAAGCTCTTGTCCAATTTCAACCACTTCCGAAGGATGGTTAACACGTTTCCAAGACATGTCAGTAATGTGTAACAAGCCATCAATACCGCCCAAATCTAAGAAAGCACCGTAATCAGTCAAGTTTTTAACAATACCTTTAACAATGACACCGTCTTCCAATGAATCCAACAACTTGTCACGATCTTCAGAGTAATCAGACTCAACAACTGCACGTCGTGAAACCACGACATTGTTGCGTTTTTGGTCTAATTTAATGACTTTGAATTCCAAGTCTTTACCTTCCAGGTAACCAGGATCACGAACAGGTCTAACATCTACCAAAGAACCCGGCAAGAATGCTCTGATGTCTTTCAATTCAACAGTGAAACCACCACGAACCTTCGATGTAATTTGACCAATAACGATTTGGTCGGTATCCATAGCGATTTGTAATTGATCCCAAACCAGCATACGCTTGGCTTTTTCACGAGACAATACGGTTTCGCCGAAACCATTTTCATATTTTTCCAGTGCCACTTCAACAACGTCGCCGATTTCGACACCATTACCAAATTCTTCTAAAGGAATCACACCTTCTGATTTCAAACCTGCATCAACAACAGCAAAGCCATTTTCAATGTCAACAACTGTACCTTTTACAATTGAACCAGGTATGATGTTCTTACTGGACAGCTCGGATTCGAGCATTGCTTCAAAATTATCACTCATTATGTTTTTCCGGCAAATACAAATTTATATTTACCTAAGTCTTCTGTACCAGCGTGCCTGGTACTCGTTAAAAATAATAAACCAAAGCAAAATTGCTTCAATTTAACTGTAAATTTTGTTTCACTAAAGTCATGATATTCACCAAGACTTCTTCAACACTTAAATCACTGGTATCAATAATATAAGCATCTTTTGCTGGCACCAAAGGCGCCACTTTTCGAGTAGAATCTCGATAATCTCGAGTTTCTATGTCCTCTAAAAGGTCGCGGATTTTAACATCAACGCCTTGTTCTTTCAATTGTTTATACCGTCTTTCAGCTCTTTCTTGTGCATTTGCGGTTAAAAACACCTTAAGGGGCGCTGATTTAAACACAACCGTCCCCATATCTCGACCATCTGCAACCAAACCTGGTGGCTTTAAAAATGCTTTTTGGCGATCAAACAAAGCCTTTCTAACAGCGAGAATGGGCGCTATTTTTGATGCCATTTCTCCGCAAGACTCGCTGCGAAGTTGACTGTTTACCTCCTGACCATCTAACAACACATCTGTTTTCGAATCCGCATTCACTTTAAATTCTAAATCCAGTGATTGCGCCAGTTTAACTAAAGACTCATGTTCATCAGGCTTGATGCGTTCATTCATGGCTTTCAATGCCAATGATCGATAAATCGCTCCCGAATCTAATAAATGCCAGTTTAACTGTTCAGCAACCAATGCACTGGTCGTACCTTTTCCTACCCCAGAAGGCCCATCTATGGTAATGACTGGTAATGGGCGATTTAGAGGAATACCCAGAGATGCTACCAGTTCAAAAAATTCAGGGAATGATGTACCAATATTGTGACACCCCCTCACAGCTATTTGTTGTCCTTCACTGAGTGCACCAGCCAATAAAAAACTCATGGCACAACGATGATCGCCATGACCATTAACGATACCACTTTGCAAACAACCGCCTTTAATGATTACACCATCAGGCAGTTCCTCACATTCAATACCCAGTAATGATAAACCATCAAGCATGACTTTAATGCGATCACTTTCTTTGTGCCTAAGCTCCTCTGCTCCAGTTAGTTGAGTCTCACCTTTGGCCAAGGCTGCAGCAATAAATAGCACAGGAAACTCATCTATTGCTGGGGGGATTAATTCGTTGGGTATCACTATACCATGCAGTTGAGAAGATTTAACATGAATGTCTGCAACAGACTCTCCAGCCTGTTGTTTAATATTCCTGAGTTGTATATCACCCCCCATGGCTTGTAAAATTTTGATTACACCATCACGAGTCGGATTGATGCTGACATTTTGAATAACCAGATTCGCTGATGGGTGACATAACCCCAAAACCATAAAAAAAGCGGCTGATGATATATCGGCAGGAACTTGTATCGATTGAGCTTTTAGTATAGCAGGTCCATTGACACTGACACGACGTCCTTCAACTTCAACATCACAACCAAAACCTCTCAACATCACTTCCGTATGATCTCTTGACTTATTAGGTTCAACCACTGTGGTCTTGCCATCAGCATACAAACCCGCAATTAATACAGCAGACTTAACTTGTGCACTGGCAATCGGGCTTTGATAAGTTATTGCTTGCATCCGTTCAACTGGTGTGAAATGCAAAGGTGCCCTGTCACCATTTGAATCAATACGTGCACCCATGTCACTCAGTGGTTTGATAACACGAGCCATAGGACGCAATGTCAACGATTCATCACCAACCAAAACGCTGTTGAACTTTTGTGCAGACAGCAAACCAGCCAACAACCTCATTGCAGTGCCGGCATTACCGCAATCCAGTGGTTTATTTGGAGACTTTAAACCATGTAAACCAACACCATTGACTACAATTTCATCGCCGTCATCTTGTATAGCAACACCGAGTTGTTGCATGATTTGCAGGGTTGCCAGACAATCTTCAGAACGCAGAAAACCTTTGATACTTGTTTGACCATCTGCAATAGAACCAAATAACACTGAACGATGTGAAATTGATTTATCACCAGGAACCGTAAATTCTGCTTGGATATGAGCCTGATGACCCAAACTAAATACATCCTTAGCATCAATTTTAGCCACAAGCTTGTTCCATCACAGCTGTTAAGCGTTGCATCTCTGTTTCAGACCCAATGGTCACTCTCAGACAAGTGGGTAAACCATAGTTAGCCACTGGGCGAGTGATGACTCCCAGTGAAAGCATTTTATGGTAAATAGGCATCGCATCTTGAGCAAAGTCAATCAACAAAAAATTTCCTTTTGAAGGCACATAGCGCAGCTTCAATTTATCACATGTGTTTTGCAACATCTTCATTCCAATGTTGTTAACTTTCATCGATTGTTGCAAAAAAGCGTCATCATTGATTGCGGCGGTTGCAGCTGCTAATGCCAAAGAATTTACATTAAACGGTTGTCTGATACGATTTAACACATTGGCAATGTCTGGATTACTTAAACAATAACCCACTCTAAAACCAGCCAAACCATAGGCTTTAGAAAATGTTCTGGTGACTACCAAGTTCTCAAATTCACCTAACCATTGACTGCTGTCAACGCGTTCGTTGAGTGGTGAATATTCTAAATATGCTTCATCTATCACAACAATCACATCCTTAGGCACACTTCTGATGAACTCATACAATTCATTTTTACCTAAAAATGAACCCGTAGGGTTATTGGGATTAGCGATAAAAATCAATCTGGTTTTGTCATTGATAGCAGCTTTCATTGCTGGCAAATCACAACCCAAAGGCATGTCAGCTTCCCAAGGGGTTGCATCAATCATTTGATGTTGAGCACCAACAGCTTGAATAGCAATAGGATAGACGGCAAAACTGTACTGAGAATACATGGCACTTAATTCAGGCGTTAAAAAGGCCTCTGCCAATAAAACCAAAACATCATTTGATCCATTTCCCAGCGTGATGCATTCCATGCCAATCGCATGCTTTTCTGCCAATGCTTTTTTTAAAACAAAACCATTGCCATCTGGGTACAAAGCCAGTTCATTCATTTCTGATTTTATGGCTTGCATTGCCAATGGACTTGGGCCCAATGGATTTTCATTTGATGCCAGCTTAATTATATTGCTGATACCCAGCTCTCGTTCAAGTTCTGATATGGGTTTACCTGGAATGTACGGGCTTAATTTTTGTACGCCTGGAGCGGCCATTTTTTTAAAGTCAGTCATGTCTTTTGCGGGCTATATAAGAAGTCGATATTGTGCCGATTATGACCCTATAAAGCAAGTATTGAGCTTAATTAATGGCGCACACATGTGGCTGTTTCTTGACTGAGGTCAAGGAAAAATATTCAACATACAGTACAATGGCATCGATTATTTAAAACAGTGTTGAACATGATTGAAAAAGCAAATTTAAATGTGGCTTTTGATTTAGCCATGATAAAAAAATACAACCTGACTGGGCCCAGATACACATCATACCCAACTGCTGTTGTTTTTAATTCAAACTACCAAGAAAAAGAACACATTAATAATTTAAAGTCATGCCATGACAGCACCCAAAATAAACCGTTATCTTTGTACTTTCACATCCCTTTTTGTGACACCCTTTGTTTCTTCTGTGCATGTAATAAAATCGCCACTAAAAAACGAGAAAAGGCTGACATCTATCTGGATTATCTAGAAAAAGAAATTCAAATGCAATCTGCACTGATACCCACATCACGCCCGGTAGAACAGATGCATTTTGGCGGTGGCACCCCCACGTTCCTGACTCACCCCCAATTAAAAAGATTGATGGCGATGATTGAGGACAACTTTAATTTAATTCATGACGACAGCAGAGACTATTCTATTGAAATAGACCCAAGAGAAGCCTCACCTGAAACAATTCAGCTACTTGCTGATTTGGGATTTAATCGTTTTTCAATGGGCGTCCAAGATGTTCAAGAAAAGGTTCAACAGGCAGTCAACAGGATACAACCCATTGAACTGACCATGACCGCAATTGAAATGTGTCGAAAAAATGGAGCCAAATCAGTCAATGTGGATTTAATATATGGCCTACCCTTTCAAACATATGAGTCATTCAAAGACACACTGGCACAGGTGATGACACTGTCTCCTGATCGTTTGTCGGTATTTAACTATGCACATTTACCACATTTATTCAAACCACAAAAACGCATTTTAGAAGCAGATTTACCATCGGCAGATGAGAAATTGAAAATTCTTCAAATGACCATTCAAGACCTTACTGATGCAGGCTATGTATATATAGGCATGGATCATTTTGCCAAACCTGATGATGAGTTAGCTATTGCACAACGAAATGGCAGCCTACAGAGAAATTTTCAAGGTTACACCACACACGCTGAATGTGATTTATTGGCCATGGGCGTCAGTGCAATCAGCCTAATTAATGATTGCTTCAGCCAAAATGTAAAAACATTAGAAGCCTACTATCATCAAATTGAGCAAGGCCATATTCCAGTCATGAAAGGCTACCAACTAAATAAAGATGATCGCATCAGAAAACAAGTCATACAAGACTTGTCTTGTCACTTCACATTAGATAAAAATAGAATTGCAGAACTGTTTGACATTGACTTTGATGAATACTTTTCAAGTGAACTTAAACAATTAAGCACATTCGAAAATGATGGATTGGTTATTACCAGCAATCAACAATTAATTGTCAGCGCCAAAGGTCGTTTATTAATCAGAAACATTTGCATGGTTTTCGATTACCACTTACGTCAGCAAACACAACAACAGTTTTCAAAAGTCATCTAGTAGTTCGTTTATCAAGGGCTGGGTAAATCACCTGGTCCTTTGAGTGGCAACTGAGATTGACCCATTAAATATTTATCAACGTGATACGCCAACTCCCTACCTTCTGATATGGCCCATACTATCAAGGACTGGCCCCGCCGACAATCACCGCCTGCAAAAACACCTGCATCACTGAGTTTAAAGTTTTCAGATGTGGCAGGAAAATTTGTCCGCGCATCTAACTGTATACCCAAATGATCTGCCAATGTAGTTTCTGACCCTGTAAAACCAAGAGCCAGTAAAGCCAAATCACAAGGCCACTGTTTCTCTGTGTTCGGCAGTTCAATCAATTTCATTTGTCCTTGGTCATTTTGCCACTTTACAGCAACTGTCGTTAAGGAACACAACTGTCCTTTGGCATTCATATCAAAAGATTTGGTTGCCAGACTCCAGTATTGTGTTACTCCTTCTTGATGTGAAGTACTGCTTCGCAGTTTCATGGGCCAGTGAGGCCATGGTTGATGCACTGGTCTGTCAACAGGTGGCTTAGGCATAATTTCAAAATTGACGACTGATTTTGCTCCCTGCCTGATTGAAGTTCCAATACAGTCAGAACCTGTATCACCACCTCCAATGACAATGACATGTTTGTTTTTTGCTGTGACCGGTTCATCTGTAAAAGATTCTCCACTGACTTTTTTATTATTTTGGGATAAAAAATTCATGGCCTGAACCACACCTGCTAACTGACTACCTGACACGTTTAATTCACGTTTTGCATTAGCACCAGTACACACCACCAATGCATCAAAGTCCCTTTTAAGTGTATCCACTGAAACATGAAGACCAATTTCACAGTTTGTTTTAAAGACCACACCTGCTTGTGTCATTAACGCCAACCTACGGTCTATGATTGACTTTTCTAATTTAAAGTCAGGGATTCCATAGCGAAGCAAACCACCTGCCTTGGCATCCTTTTCAAAAACAGTTACCATATGACCCGCCCGATTCAATTGCTCAGCAGCCGCCAAACCTGATGGTCCCGAACCTACAATCGCCACTGCTTTACCACTGCGGTTTATTTCATAATCAGTGGTCAACCAACCATTAACAAAGGCTTTTTCTGCAATGCTTTTTTCAATGTTCTCTATACTCACTGGATCATTGTTTATATTAAGCACACATGCTTCTTCACAAGGTGCAGGACATAAACGACCAGTAAATTCGGGAAAGTTATTGGTGTGATGTAATAAGGTGCTGGCTTTTTCCCAATGGCCCTGATATACCGCTTCATTAAAATCTGGAATCAAATTACCCAGTGGGCAACCACTGTGACAAAAAGGAACGCCACAATTCATACAACGAGCAGCTTGTTGCTGTAGTTGCTCATCTCCCAATGGATGGGTAAACTCCTTAAAGTTTTTCACTCTTTGTTCGACTTCATCATACGACTCAGTCTTTCTTTTGAACTCTAAAAATCCTGTCACTTTACCCATCACGAAACCTCTTTGATCTGTTTTTCAGCATCAATCCGTAATAATGCTTGTCTGTATTCTTCAGGAAACACCCTGGTAAAGCAAGCCACTTCAGATTGCCAGTTTTGTAATATTTTTTTGGCCAATGGACTGCCTGTGTATCGATGATGACTTTTAATGATGTCATGCAACTGTTGTTGATCTTCTGTTGGCAATGTATTAACCGCTTCTAAATTCAACGCTCCTGTTGCACAGCGTGATTGCAGTTGATTAGGTTTACTGTACACATAAGCCAAGCCACCTGACATGCCAGCAGCAAAGTTCTTGCCTACCTGTCCCAAAATAACTGCTACACCGCCGGTCATGTACTCACAACCATGATCACCAACGCCTTCCACTACAGCTGTTGCTCCTGAGTTTCTCACACAAAACCGTTCTCCGGCTTGACCATTAATATAAACCTCACCTGCTGTGGCTCCATACAATGTTACATTGCCTGTAATGACATTGTCTTCAGGAACAATAGTTGAGCCCTCTGGTACTTTAACAATGACTTTAGCACCTGATAAACCTTTGCCTAAATAGTCATTGGTATTACCCTCAACCTTAAGGGTAATTCCGTATGTAGCGAATGCGGCAAAACTTTGTCCCGCTGATCCCTGAAAATTCAAATTCAACGTATCTGCTGGCAAACCATTGGCACCGTATACTTTTGATATTTCATGACTCAAAATGGCCCCTACGGCACGATCAGTGTTGACAATTTTAAAATTTAAATCAATTGGTTGTTTTCGATAAAGCGCCATATGTGCTTGTTCAATGATTTTGAAATCGATGGATTTTGACAAATGATGCTGTTGTTTTTCTGTGCAATAAAGTGATTGCTTACTGTCTGCTTTGAATAATACAGGAGACAAATCTAAACCTGAGGCTTTTGCATGTTTAATCAAAACATTGCGGTCTAATTTATCAACCTGCCCAACCATCTCATTGACTGTTCTGAAACCGAGTGACGCCATAATCTCACGTAATTCTTCAGCAACAAAATACATAAAATTAACCACATGTTCAGGCTTTCCACGAAACTTTTTGCGTAACTCAGGATTTTGTGTCGCAATGCCGACTGGACAGGTGTTTAAATGACAGGCCCTCATCATCACACAACCTGAAGCCACCAAAGGTGCCGTAGCAAAGCCAAACTCCTCTGCTCCCAATAAACAAGCAATGGCGACATCCCTACCTGTTTTAAGTTGTCCATCACATTCCAAAACCACCCTTGACCTCAAATCATTACCAACCAAAGTTTGTTGAGCTTCTGCCACACCCAATTCCCAAGGCAACCCAGCATGCTTAAGTGAAGTCAATGGGGAAGCTCCTGTACCACCATCAAAGCCAGAAATCAAAATCACATCTGCTTTTGCCTTGGCCACACCTGCTGCCACTGTTCCCACGCCCACTTCAGACACTAATTTGACATTAATTCTTGCCTCTCGATTGGCTGACTTTAAATCATAAATTAACTGTGACAAATCCTCGATTGAGTAAATATCATGATGGGGCGGCGGTGAAATCAAACCGACATAAGGTGTAGAGTTCCTGGTACCTGCAATTTCATAATTAACTTTAGCACCAGGTAATTGACCGCCTTCACCTGGTTTCGCTCCTTGAGCCATTTTGATTTGTATTTCTGCTGCATGAGCCAAATAATTAGAAGTGACACCAAAACGACCAGAAGCCACTTGTTTGATTGCAGAATTTTTCCAATCACCATTATCACCTTGGTAAAATCTGTCTGCATTTTCACCGCCTTCCCCAGAGTTACTCTTTGCACCTATTCGATTCATGGCAATGGCTAAATTTTCATGTGCTTCCTTTGAAATAGAACCATATGACATGGCACCAGTTTTAAACCTTTTAACTATTTCTGTCCAGGGTTCAACTTCCGCCAAAGGAATGGGGTCAAGTTGGGTAAACTTGAGCAACCCCCGAATGGTCATTAATGATTTTGTTTGTTCATTAATCAGTCTTGCATATTGTTTGTATAAACTGACATCATTGAGTCGAACGGCACTTTGTAAACGAGCGATGCTTTCGGGGTTAAACGAATGTTTTTCACCCTTTCTTCTCCATCGATAATCGCCACCAATATCTAGTGGTAAATTCAACCGAACTGACTTTTCATTGAATGCCTTGTCATGCTTAAGCCTTATCTCCTTTTCAATCTCATATAAGCCAACTCCCTGTAGCCTGGTTACCGTTCCTGGAAAATATTTTCCAATTGTTTTGGCATCAATTCCTAAGCATTCAAAAATTTGTGAGCCTCGGTATGAATTCATTGTTGAGATACCGACCTTATTCATGACCTTCAAGATGCCTTTACCTACAGCTTGATTGTAGTTTTCTACGGCCTCTTCATATGAAATACCTTTGATTTCATTATTTTGTATCTGTTCAGCAATGATGTCATTTGCTATGTAAGGATTAACTGCACTGGCTCCATACCCAAATAACATGGCAAAATGATGCACCTCTCTGGGCTCTGCTGATTCAATGATTACACTGCATCTTGATCGCTGGTTTAATTGATGCAGCCCATTATTCAGATACGAACAAGCCAACAAGGCAGGAATTGGAGCAAATTGTCGATTAGAATGCCTGTCAGATAAAATAATGATACCAAAACCTTGCTCAACCGCCTCAGAAGCTTGCACCACCATTTGATCTAATGCCGCTTCTAAGCCATTACACCTTTGGTTTACATCATAAAGCATGTCAATGGTTTTTGCCTTTAAGCCCAAGACATCCAAACTGCGAATTTTATGTAAATCTTTTTTGGAAATAACTGGGTTGGTGATTTTCAATTTACAACAATGCAGTGGACTGTATGTAAATACATTTTGATCTGACCCCAATGTCAAACTGATGTCAGTGATCATTTCTTCTCGGATTCCATCTAAGGGAGGATTGGTAACTTGAGCAAACAGTTGTGAAAAATAGTTATACAACAACTGTGGCTTGTCTGAAATCACTGCCACAGGAGTATCAGACCCCATGGATCCAATAGGCTCTTTGGCTTTCTCTACCATAGGTCGTATGATTAATTGAATTTCTTCTTCTGTATAACCAAACAACTTTTTTCTTACTGACAAAGGCGTGTCTTCAACAATCGGAACTGCTTGATATGGCACATCTTTAAGGTGGACCAAATGCGCATTGAGCCATTCCTTATATGGATGAATCTGACTTATCTTTTCTTTAATCTCTTCATCGTTAACAATTCTGCCTTCATTCATATGTACCAAAAACATTTTTCCTGGCTCAAGTCGGCCATGATATGCCACATTATCAGGAGCAATATCAACCACACCTGTTTCTGATGCCATCACAACAAAATCATCTTTAGTTACAGTATACCTTGATGGTCTGAGTCCGTTTCTATCCAAAACAGCTCCAATGTAATTACCATCTGTAAATGGTATTGAAGCCGGGCCATCCCAAGGTTCCATCAAACATGAATTAAATTCGTAAAATGCTTTTTTTGATTGAGGCATTTCCATGTTTTTTTCCCATGCTTCAGGAATCAACATCATCATAACTTCAGGTAATGACCTGCCACTCATCAGTAACATTTCAACCACCATATCCATAGAGGCTGAATCTGACTTATTGGCAACAACGATTGGAAACAAATCACGTAATTCAGTTGAAAAAACATCTGTCTCCATCAGTTCTTCACGAGAAGACATTCGCCGGATATTTCCTTTCAAAGTGTTGATTTCACCATTATGACACATGTACCTAAAAGGTTGAGCCAAGTCCCATGTTGGAAAAGTATTGGTGGAAAAACGTTGATGTACCAAAGCCAAACGGGTCACCACTTTGGGATTCAATAATTCTTGGTAATAGGTCTTGATGTCTTGTGGTAGCAACAAACCTTTGTAAATCAATGTTTTATTTGAAAAACTGGGAACATAAAAATAATCAGCCTCTGATAATCCCGAATTGTAAATTTTATTTTCCACTCTCTTTCTGGCTGCATATAACTGGCGCATAAAGGTCAGTTCGTCAGCATCAGCTTGTTTGTTGACAAATAATTGTTTGATATGAGGTTCTGTTTTGGCTGCCAATTTTCCAACCACAGACTTGTCCACTGGAACGGTTCGCCATCCCAAAACCGGTATGTTTTGTTGCTTGAGTTCTGCCTCAAACCATGCCATACAACATTTCTGTTGATTAATCTTGGGAGGCAAAAACACATTACTGACTGCATAGGTTCCAACAGGTGGTAACTCAAAGTCACAAACATCAACAAAATAATCATGTGGGATGTCAATTAAAATACCCGCACCATCTCCTGTTTTACCATCTGCACTGACAGCTCCTCGATGAGCTAATTTTTCTAAAATTTCTAAGGCTTTGTGGATAATGTCATGAGATTTTTCACCTTTTAAACTACAAATAAAACCAGCGCCACATGCATCGTGTTCAAAATCAGCCCGGTATAAACCTGACTTTTGTATACCTGATTCAATTTGGCTTCTCACTGCAGTACTCCACTTGGGTTACGATGACGAAGGTGAATAAAACAACCCAATCATCAAATTTATTACAATGAAAATAACACAAAAGAATAGAGTATCAGCTCTAATTTATACTAAGGTCGTAAACTAAATGAATGTAATATCATGAACAAATCGATTTGACATGAGTTTAGTTATTAAAAAACTGACTAGATAGATAAGAGCATGGACTATAAACAACAAGCATTCTAAGCTTAAACTGAATCCTTGTTTTAGCACATCCAGACAACACCAAAGTTAATTTGGTTTATATACTTTGAGATATTATCGGTACCGAAGGTTCTATCGGTTCCGACTGCTTCTTGCTATTGAACTCGGCGGTAGCAGCATCAAGCTTAGCTTGCTCCTCGAGTAAAGCAATGTGCATTTTACGGTACATTTTTAAAGAATAGAAACTGAAAGGACTAAAAAATAATTTGATAATAACCGGCATCAACTCAATGGCAATAAAAAAGACTTTCAACATATAACTGAATATCAAAGCCGCTTCACCCAACTCTGGATCAGCATGAATTTTATTCAAAGCCAGATACCGTACCAACATTCCTGTTTTTTGCTCATAAAATAAGCCATCATTAACCAGCTTTTGCCGATAAGTGTCTAGTTTGGTTTGTTTGTCTTCAATTTGTTGCGTCAGAACTTGTTGTTCTTTTTGGAGCTCATTGTTCAATTGTTCTATGCGATTTTCATTGAGAATTAAATTCGTGTTTTTTTCGCTTAAGGTGTTACTTTTCAATTGGTAGTCGTTTAATGTATTTGTGGTCTTAACAATATTAGCCTCAATACCGTTTAAACGCTCTTTACTGGCTATAATTTCAGCTTCTATTACAGGTATCAGCTCAGCCAATTGAGTATAGGTTTTAACCGCCCTTTCATACTTAGGACCTTCAGTGGCTGGCCGGCCATCCTGCCCAGTTCGCTCAAGAATAGATTCATTAAACCAATATTGATAATCTTTTCTGGTTTGGCTTAATCGTTCATTCAGCTCAGCCACGTTATTGATGGCATTTTTCTGATCACGTTGTAACTCATCCAATGTCACTTGGTAATTTTTAATGCTGTTGGCTACAGTGTCTTGATCATATGATTCATTGGTGTTTTTAATTGTTTCTTGTTTGGCTCTTAAACTTGTTAATTCCTCTTGAATTTGTGAAATTTTAGTTTCAGTGGCATCAACAGTGGTGTTTAATTCTTGGTCAAAAGTTGCTAAACGAGCAAAATATTCTTGATTGTTTTGAATCACATCTTTTTGTACTTGCTCATCAATGGCATTTGCTTGCAGGCTAATTTCTGCCAACGTGGCCAAAGCAATGGCGATAATCAAAGAGTAAAATAAGCGGGGAATCAAGCCAAATAACTGCCTGAAAGGCAAACCCTTTTTAAAAGGGTTTCTCAATGCCCAATCGGAGCCAATGATGGCCTGATCAAGAAAGAATAACGTCAATGCAAATACAAAACCAGCAGTATAGGCAGACACCGGACTTAAAAAGATTGAAACACCATAGGTAAACAACAAGAAAGTAAAAGCAAATGTAACCAACTGTCTGAATACCATGGCATAAGCCAACATACGATCGTAACGGCCACTTTCCGCCAAAACCTCTGTATCAGTTAAAGAAAGAAAAGCACACAATTTAAACCAAAAAGATTCTTTGATGGTGGTATCTTGACTCATATCAGACCTCTATTTAAGTTTTGAAGTCTTAAAGGCAGACTTCACAAATTATCCGGTTGCCATGGATTTTATTTGTGACTATACATTGTGTCTTAAGTTCAACATCATTTCCAGATTTTCAGACACTGATGAGTAAATCAGTGTAAATATTTAATTATTCAATTGGTGAGGCTTCGGGAAATAATGATTTGATTTTTTCTTTTATTATATCCACCTCTTCTTTTTTCCCTAATTCATTTAATACGGTGATTAAATGTTGGTAAGACTCAAGATCTTGTTGATTGTCCTCTACAGCTAATCGTAAATATTTTTCGGCTTTTGACAAGTCGCCTTTTTTATAATAGACCCAACCAACAGAATCTAAAACGGCTTTGTTGTTGGGTTTAAGTTCATAAGCCTGCATGATGTAATCATAGGCTTGTTCCAAATTCATGTCACGCTCCACCCATGTATAACCCAATGCATTCAATGCATCTGCGTTATCTGGATTGGTTTTAAGTATCCCCATTAAATCTTTTTCTAGAGCATCAATGTCATCTATTTGTTCAAATAACATGGCTCGACTGTAGAGCAAATCTGCATTCTTAGCAAACATTTTCAACCCAGTTGTCGCCACTTTGATGGCTTCAGCATATTTCTCTTGAATTCGATACAATTCAATTTCATAAAGATAGGCTGGGATGGCATAAGTTTCAGGGCCATTTTGAACTTGATGAAAAACGATACTCGCACGGTCATAGTTTTTCTCTTCAATCAAAACACGACCCATCAAAATTTTGGCTTTATTCAGCTCATCTCCGGATTTAATTTTTTGTAACAACTGCATACTATTTGTGTAGTCTTCCAACCAAAATGCCAATTCTGCAATCTCTAAATTCAAAGTTGGTGATAAATCTTTACCTGCAATCAAATCAATCAATTGCTTGAATTTAAATAAAGCATCATCTTCCCGATCATCCTGTAAAAGCAAAACAACTTCTCTTAATAACAAGGCAGGTTCATCTTCATTTTTTTCTAACAATTCAATAGCTTCATCATTTCTTTTAAGGTAAGTTAACAATGTCACATATTGTGTAATATAGTCAACATTATTGGGTTGTTGTTTAATTAACCACTGGTAATCCTTTTCTGACAATTGGTCATTTTCCAATAACAAATAAAGCCGAGCACGCCAATAAATATAAGCTTCTTTGTTATCAATTTTAATGGCTTTATTGATTAGCTTCATAGCCTGATCAGTCTGTTTCATTTGTGTCAAAACTTTACTGAAACCATACAGTTGCTCTGCGTCATTTGCCACTACTGATTTTTTCAATGCTTGTTCTATCAATGGATTGGCTAAATCAACTGGCATAGAAACCAAAGCCATGCGAATGTATTCCCAACGTTGAAATTCATCACCTGCAAATGCCATCATTTGTTTGATGTGTTTTTTGGCTTCACCATAATTCTTTTCTTGTAAATTATTTAACGTGCTTTGCTGTAAATGAGTCCAGGCCTTTTCAAGTCCTGCTTCATATTCTGGTTGTTTTTTTGGGGCTTGTTGACAGGAAATTAATGTTGCTAAAAGCAGTATGAAACAGAAAGATTTAAATGATTTTATGGTCATGTGTTTTATTGATTCATTTGAGTTAAAAGTTCAGCTTGTGATTCTTGAGTTAAGGGTTCAATTACTAAATCCAAGTCCCCATCTATGATTTCACTCAATTTATATATTGTCAAGTTGATCCTGTGATCACTGATTCGACCTTGAGGATAGTTATAAGTTCTGATTCTTTGTGATCGATCCCCACTTCCCACCTGTAATTTACGAGCTTCCGATTGTTCAGCCTTGATTTTTGCTTGTTCAGAATCAAGAATTTTAGCAGACAACAATGACATTGCCTTGGCCTTGTTCTTGTGCTGAGAACGTTCATCTTGACACTCGACTACAGTGTTGGTCGGTAAATGGGTAATCCTAACAGCTGAATCAGTGGTATTCACATGTTGACCACCCGCTCCTGATGACCGAAAGGTGTCAATTCTCAAGTCAGCAGGGTTGATATTAATTTCGTCAATTCCTGCCACTTCTGGAAGCACAGCAACCGTGCAAGCTGATGTATGTACACGACCTTGTGATTCAGTTTCTGGCACCCTTTGTACACGGTGTGTTCCAGATTCAAATTTAAATTTTGAATAGGCACCATCACCTTCTATCAATGCGATCACCTCTTTAAACCCACCCTGCTCACTTTCGTTTACACTGACAATACTGATTCGCCATTTTTGTTTTTCAGCATAACGGCTGTACATACGAAACAGATCGCCTGCAAAAATAGCAGCCTCGTCACCACCAGTTCCGGCTCTGATTTCAAGGTATATATTTTTATTGTCATTAGGGTCTTTGGGTAACAGGAGAACTTTTAATTCTGCATCTAGTTTTTCAATTTGATGTTCGCATTCAGCCAAACTTTCTTTGGCCAATTCCTTCAGTTCACTGTCATCCATCATTTCCTTGGCTTCCGCCATGTCAGATTGAACCTGTTTGTATTCACGGTAATTATGAACCAAGGGTTCAATTTGTGCATATTCTTTGGATAACTCTCTGAACTTATTTTGATTAGACATCACGTCAGGATCGGATAATAACAAAGCAATTTCTTCATAACGGTCTTGAGCATGTTCTAACTTTAACGCTATTTCAGGTGTCATTATTCATTTCCAAATCAAATAGTTGTGCGACTAACTTAATGTGTTCTTCATTACCTGAATCAATTATTTTTTTAATTCCTGTTATGTAGTGATGTGAGATTTTTTTACTGACTTGATGGGCAATTGTAGTCATTTTATTTTTTTGCTCATCAGGTAAGTCATTGGAAACTTGTCTGTTGATAACTTCAGCTTTTAGAGCCTCTACTTTTAAATGATATTGTTTCAGTAAATCATGATGACGTCTCGACTTCAACCATTGTTCTAATAATTCAGCTTCAGCTTCAATAATTCTACTGGCTTCTTCTATGGTACTTTCACGTCTTTGAATATTTTTAGTAATGACTTCTTGTAAGTCATCAACCGAATACAAAAAAACATCATCTAATTGTTTGATGTTATCATCTATATCACGAGGTACGGATAAATCAATCATTACCATCGGTTTAAATTTCCTTTTTTGAAGGGCATCCACCACATCATTGTAATGAATAAGAGAAACGGGACTGGCTGTGGCAGTAAAAACCAAATCATAATCATTTAATTGATGCCGCATGGACTCTAAATTAATGACATTGGCATTAAAGTGATGAGCTAATTTTTCAGCTTTGGTTTGTGTTCGGTTACAAACAGTGATTTGATTGGCATTATGATTGATTAAATACCGTATCACTAACTCTGCTGTTTCACCTGCACCTACAATCAACACTTTTTGTTGGTCTAAGGAACCAAATATTTGGCGCCCTAATTGAACTGCACAATGTGCAATTGAAACGGGATTACGTCCAATTTCAGTATCAGAACGCACCATTTTTGCTGTTTTAAAAGCCAACTGAAAGAGTTTGTTTATTTCGCTGTTAACATGTATGGTTTTGGCCGCATCGAAAGCACGTTTAACTTGTCCCTGTATTTGAGTCTCACCTAAAACCAACGAATCCACTCCTGATGTAACAGCAAATAAGTGTGCAGCACATTCTTGACCGGTTTTTATGTATACAAAATCGGCTTCATGATCAAATTCAAAAACTTGATCCAATTGTGCTTTTAAATGCTCTAATGAAACAGCTGACAAATAATATTCAGTGCGATTACATGTACTTAAAACAACTGCTGATTCGATTGCGGGGTGATCGGTCAGGAATTTAACATGATCTTGGTAAGCAGATTCAGCCACTGTAAAACGTTCTCTGATATGAATATCAGCAGTTTTGTGGTTTATTCCGAGTAAACAAATGGCCATTGAGCTTGTATCAGTTCAGTTAAATTGAAATAAACTAAAATTGGACGCCTAATTTTTTGACTAAACCAACTATCTTATCATGCAATTCTTGTGGTGTAGGAGCCAATAAAGTCGAATGACCAATTTTTCTGCCGGCTCTTGGTTCTTTTCCATAGATATGCCAATACAAATGAGGTTCAGTAATTGACAATATACTTTCAGGGAACGCGCCTATCCAATTTAACATGGCTGCCATACCATCCATAGCAGTAGAGCCTAAAGGTAAATTTAACCCGGCTCTGAGGTGATTTTCAAATTGTGAAGTATGAGCCCCTTCAATGGTCCAATGTCCAGAATTATGAACTCTGGGTGCCATTTCATTAACAAAAACATGATCATCCGTTTGAAAAAACTCAATAACCAATACACCCACATAATTCAAAGCAACTGCCAATTGTTTGGCGTACTCAATGGTCAAATTATCTAACGGAGCTTGTTTAGCAGGAACAATGGTTGTGGTCAAAATACCTTCCTTGTGTTTGTTTTCACACAAAGGCCAAGTACTCAATTCACCTAAACCATTTCTGGCTACAATAACAGAGACTTCCCGTTTAAACTTAATGCGTTTTTCTAGAATTAAATCTTGATTGAATAAGTCTTCTGGAATCAGTTTGATGTCATCAACACAACTGATTCGGTATTGTCCCTTACCATCATACCCCATCCTTCTGGTTTTTAAGATGGCATCATAATCAAACTTTTTTGCTGCAAACTTGAGTTCAGATAAACTGTTAATGGTTTCAAAATCGGTAGTTGGCACCCCTATTGATTGACAAAACAGTTTTTCATTCAACCTGTCTTGTGCAATTTCTAAAACATCAGGACTCGGAAACACCGGTTTTTTCTTTTCAACAAAACGCAAGGTTTCTACGGGTACATTTTCAAAATCTAAAGTGACTATATCAACTTTTTTACAGAATTCTTCCAATGCCAATTCATTGTGATATTCTGCCGTCATCAACTCACCAACTTGCCCCGCACAAGCCGTAGGACTGGGATCAAAGAATACAAACTCAAACCCCAATGGATAACCTGAAAGAGCCATCATTCTGGCTAGTTGTCCACCACCTAATATACCGATTACTGGATTCATTGACTGTCATCCGGATCAGGATTATCAATCACTTGATCCGTTTGGTTTTTACGATACGCTATCAATGCGGCAGAAATTTCAGTGCTTTCAAGAGCCAAAATGGCTGCTGCTGACAAAGCTGCATTTTTAGCTCCCGCAACGCCAATACTCATGGTTAATACAGGGATGCCGGCAGGCATTTGAACGATAGACAACAATGAATCTATACCATTTAAAACTTTCGACTGAATGGGAACACCAATTACGGGCAACGCAGTTTTGGCAGCGACCATACCTGGTAAATGTGCAGCACCACCAGCAGCAGCGATAATCACTTTAAGTCCTCTGGATTGCGCCTCAGTAGCATATTGAAACATTTTGTCAGGGGTTCTATGTGCAGAAACCACTTCACGCTCAAAAGGAATTTTGAGCTGTTTCAATAACTTTGCACAATGTGACATGGTCTTCCAGTCTGACTGAGAACCCATGATTAAACCAACATGTGTAATGGATTGAGTCATATTTATAGTGACTTAGTTACCATGATGCAAAATTGGAATAAAACAGGCAGAATTATCAACAAACCTAACTGAGCCAATGCATTGATACTTAATACAGTTTTCACATCAAAACTTGCATCTATAGATTGATCAGATTCAGACTCATCAAAATACATCACTTTAATGATTTTCAAATAATAGAAAGCGCCTATAACTGCAAATATCACCGCGACGACAGCTAATAAAACATAACCTTGATCTACAATTGCTTTCAATACATATAGCTTAGAAAAGAAACCAATTAATGGCGGGAATCCTGCCATAGAAGCAACCAATAATAACATTAAAAATGCATACCAACTGTTACGTTGATTGAGACCTTTAAAGTCTGAAATCTGATCGGCTTCAAAACCTTTGCTAGATAACAATACAATCATTCCAAAACCACCAATTGACATGATGCAATAGATAATAATGTAGAACATGGAAGCTGCAATACCGTCAGCACCACCAACCAAACCCAAAAGCATAAAGCCAATGTGTGATATGGTTGAATAAGCAAAAAGCCTTTTAAGGTTGGTTTGCTGTAAGGCAAATAAATTACCAACCACTATAGATACAATGGCCAAGGTAGCTAACATAGACTCCCAATGGACAGCCAACACATCTAAACTTTGTCCAAGCAACCTAACAGCCAAGGCAAATGCAGCGATTTTCGGGGCTGATGCAATAAATAAAGTTGTGGCCGTTGGTGCACCTTCATATACATCTGGAACCCACATGTGGAATGGTGCGGCACCTAATTTAAAGCCGATGCCTACAATAACGAAAATCAACCCTAAAACCAGAAACATGTCGCTATTTTGACCAGCAATGGCAGTAGATACTTCATTGACTTGCAAGGTACCAACAGCACCATAAATCAATGACATTCCATAAAGCAACATACCAGAGGCTAAGGCGCCCAATATAAAGTATTTCATTGCAGCTTCATTGCTTTTGATGTTATTTCGGTTATAAGCCACCAATGCATAAGAACTGAGTGCTAATAACTCCAAACCCAAGTACAAAGAAATGAAGTTATGACCAGATATCATGATCATGATACCTAAAGTAGCAAATAACAACAAAGCGAAGTATTCACCTTTCAGATTATTATTCTGACGCAGGTATTGTTTGGCATAGAAAAACACACCAATCATCAATATATACACAACTATTTTAAGCATGTCTCCAAAACCGTCACGAATGAAGGTCCCACTGAACAGCAACTCATTTACAAAGTTACCACCTGCGACATGATCTTTAACTGTCAATATAATGGCGAATACCATTGTAATTACAGACAGAAAAACAATGAATCCACCTTTGTTTTTCTCTGAAAACAAACCTGCAAGTAACACGACACATGCCATGCTTAGCACCAAGATTTCCGGTAACGCCGGGATTAATTCTGACCAACCAAACATTTATATCACCTTACTTACTGAAACATACTCGATAATTTGTCGAACTGAAGCACTCATCACTTCAATCAACGGCTCTGGCCAAACGCCAAGTAATAACACCATAATTGCCAATACTGCTAATATGAAAAATTCTCTACTGGATACATCTTTTAAAGAAGCCACAGAATCATTTGTAATTGATCCAAATATGACACGTTTTACCATCCACAATGAGTAAGCTGCACCAAGAATTAATGTTATGGCTGCTAAAAATGCAATCCAAAAATTGGCTTGGAAGCTGGCAAGAATAACCATAAATTCACCAACAAACCCTGAAGTTCCGGGCAAACCAGAATTGGCCATGGCAAAAAACACAAAGAATGCACCAAATAAAGGCATGGTATTAACTACCCCACCATAATCTTTAATCATTCTAGAATGTAACCTGTCATACAAGACGCCAACACATAAAAACATCGCTGCTGAAATAAAACCATGGGATACCATTTGTACCATAGCACCTTCTACAGCCATTTGTGAATTACCACCATTTTTGATAAGTAAGAACACCAAAAACAAACCTAAGGTAACAAAACCCATATGTGAAATTGAAGAATATGCAATTAATTTCTTCATGTCTTTTTGTACCATGGCAACCAAACCGATATAAACCACAGCAATCAGAGATAAAGTAATCAATAACCACGTAAACTCTGAACTGGCATCTGGTGTAATAGGTAATGAAAACCTTAAAAATCCATAACCACCAATTTTAAGCATAATGGCAGCCAACACCACTGAACCACCTGTTGGCGCTTCTACGTGAGCATCTGGTAACCATGTATGTACAGGAAACATTGGAATTTTTACTGCAAAAGCAGCTAAGAAAGCAAAGAACAACCAACTTTGTTCCTGTAAAGTCAATGGTTGTAAAGCAAGGTCTGTCAGGTTCCAACTACCTGCTTTCATATACAGGTATATAAGACCTATTAACATAAACACAGAACCCAAGAATGTATATAAGAAGAATTTTATAGTGGCATATACCCTATTTGGCCCCCCCCAAATACCAATAATCACAAACATCGGTATCAACATTGCTTCAAAGAATATATAAAAAAGTAATGCATCTTGAGCAGTAAATACACCGATCATCATGCCTTCTAATATCAAAAAAGCAGCCATGTATTGATGTATATTGACTTTAATTACTTGCCAAGCTGACAATATAATTAAAACAGTAATAAAAGTTGTCAATATAACCAATGGCATGGCGATACCATCAATCGCTAAATGATAATAGATATCAAATGAATCAACCCAAAGAACTTTTTCTACAAACTGTAGTTGAGCAGTAGACCCATCAAACTGAGTCCATAAAGGTATACTGATGATTAATGTGATCACAGAAATCAACAGTGCCATTACCTTCACCATACCTGCTCGTCCATTACCCATAGGTAACAAGGCAAAACCACCTATAATTGGCAGCCAAATGAGCACACTTAAAATTGAACCTTCAAACATAAAATAACTGCCTATTTAAAAACGTAAAGACCAATAAATACAACAACGCTGATCACCATAACCAATGCATAGTGATAAACATATCCAGATTGCATTGACCTGATGAATTTTGAAAACATGTTAATGACTTTGGCACTGCCGTTAACAATCATCCCATCAATAAATTTAGAATCAGACCATTTCCACAATGCTTCACCTAATTTGACACTACCTCCAGCAATGTACTTTTGGTTAAAAGCATCAAATCCATATTTATTTTCTAAAATACGGTTAATGGGTGCCAATTTTTTCTTAATGGTTCCAGCCAAGGCTTTGTTTTTCATATATATATAAGTTGCAACAGCAAAACCAAACAATGCCAGAAAGAATGGAGCTGCCATTAATCCATGTAATGCAAATCCACCTGGCGATTCGAAATGATACAAGCCAATTTCTTTAACCACATCATTGGTAGGATTAACATGAATGGCATCGGCCAAAAATCCACCAAACAACAATGGTTCTATGGTTAACCAACCAATTAAAACTGACGGGATTGCCAACAGAATAAGCGGTAAAGTTACTACCCAGGTTGATTCTTTCAAATGTTCTTGAGTGTGCTGTTCCATCCTTTCTTTACCATGGAATGTTAAATACAACAACCTGAAACTATACAGGGCAGTTACGAACACCCCTAACAACACAGCCACATAAGCGACACCGGACCCCCACCTGTCAGATAAATGAGTGGCTTCAATAATGACATCTTTAGAGAAAAACCCTGAAAAACCAGGAAAGCCGGTTAATGCCAATGTACCTACCCACGCTGTAATGAATGTAATTGGCATATACTTTCTCAAGCCCCCCATTTCTTGCATGTCTTGTTTATGATGCATCGCAATAATTACGGAACCAGCACCTAAAAATAACAAAGCTTTAAAGAATGCATGTGTCATTAAGTGGAAAATTGCTGCTGAGTAGGCCGAAACACCTAATGCAACTGTCATGTAGCCTAACTGAGACAACGTTGAATAAGCAATGACACGTTTAATGTCATTTTGAACAATACCTATTAATCCCATGAAGAAAGCTGTGAAAGCACCGATTAGCATTACGAAACTTAATGCTGTTTCAGACATTTCAAACAATGGAGACATCCTTGAAACCATGAATATACCAGCCGTTACCATCGTGGCTGCATGTATCAATGCTGAAATAGGTGTTGGACCTTCCATTGAATCTGGGAGCCATACATGTAAAGGTGCTTGCGCCGATTTTCCCATCGCTCCAATGAACAAACAAATGCATATCACTGTCATCATTGACCATTCATGTCCACTGAATATAGTGATGGTTTCATTTGCCTTTAAAGGTATTTGGTTAAATACTTCAACATAGTCTAAAGTACCAAATGTCATTAAAACAGCTGCAATTCCAAGCAAGAATCCAAAATCTCCCACGCGATTGACTAAGAAGGCTTTCATATTTGCAAATATGGCTGTTTCTTTTTTATACCAAAAACCAATCAATAAATATGAAACCAAACCCACAGCTTCCCAGCCAAAAAATAACTGCATGAAGTTATTTGCCATTACCAACATCAACATGGCAAATGTAAACAAAGAGATATAACTAAAAAACCTTTGGTAACCTGGATCTTCACTCATGTATCCGATGGTGTATATATGAACCATAAGTGATACAAAAGTAACTACACTCATCATAATTGCAGTTAATGAGTCAACCATGAAACCAACGTGCATCGATAAGTCACCAGTAACCATCCATGTGTATAGATTTTCATTGAAAGTCGTGGCCTCACCATTGATGAATTGCATCAGTACATTGATTGACAATACACATGACAAACCAACCGCACCAATGGTAATGGAGTGAGCCCCTATTCGGCCAACCTTACGCCCAAACAAGCCAGCAATTGCGGCAGCAATCAGTGGTGCAAAGGCGATGACCATTAAAGTTGTTTTCATATCCATCGTTTATCCTTCTAACTCATTAATTTCTTTGACTTCAAGTGTTTTCTTATTACGGAAGAGCACAACTAAAATTGCCAATCCAATGGCTGCCTCTGCTGCCGCCACTGTTAATATAAAAAAGACAAATACTTGACCTTGCACATCATCTAAATATTTAGAAAATGCAATTAAATTGGTGTTAACAGCTAACAACATCAGTTCAATCGACATCAACACAACCAAAACATTTCTGCGGTTAACAAAAATGCCAGCCATACTGATAACAAACAAAATACCCGAAACCATTAAATAATGTTGCAAACTCATGACTCTTCTCCATGACCTTTTTCCGCCTTCATTGATACCACACGTAACCTTTCAGCAGGGTTAATATTGATTTGTTTACTGGCATCAATTTGTTTATTGCCTTCTCTTTTTCTCATGGTTAACATGATGGCTGATACTATAGCAACCAACAAAATAACAGCAGCAATTTCAAATGGATACACATACTTAGTAAATAATTCCATACCAATTTCAGTGACATTACTGTAGTCTTTATCTTCTCTAATCAATTCATTCGTAGGAATTTGTCCACTGAGTTTGTAACCAAATAGCATCATCAACTCTACCAGCATAGCAGCCGCAATCAATAATGCAGCTTTGGTATAGGATTGTTTGAGTTGTGATGCTTTTGTGTGTTTGACATCCAGCATCATTACCACAAACAAAAACAACACCATCACAGCACCAACATACACAAGCACCAAAGTGATGGCTAAAAACTCAGCTTCAATCAACAGCCACAAGACTGCCGTATTAAAAAAACACAGCACCAAAAATAAAGCTGAATAAATGGTATTTTTGACACTCACAACTGCCATAGCTGTACCAACGGTAAAAGTGGCAAAAACATAAAACATAATTTGTTGAAATAATTCAGGGCTTATTAACATCATCTGTACTTCGCGTCTTGTTGTTTTGTTTGAGAAATTTGTTCTTCATACATGTCACCTATGGCCAATAATTGTTCTTTGGTCATAACATTTTTCCCTTTCGATTCGAAATGATATTCATGTATATCAGTTTCGACGATGGAATCCACAGGACATGATTCTTCACAAAACCCACAGTAAATGCATTTAAATAAATCGATTTCATATTTAGTGGTTCTTCTGGAACCATCTTCTCTGACATCAGAATCAATAGTTATAGCAGCTGCAGGACATACAGCTTCACACAACTTACAAGCAATGCATCGTTCTTCACCATTGGGGTAGCGTCTTAAAGCATGTAAACCTCTAAATCTTGGTGACTTAGGTGTTTTTTCTTCAGGGTACCTTACTGTGAACTTTCTTTTGAAAAAATACTTTTGGGTTAACATCAAACCCTTTCGAATTTCATTCAGAGTTAAGCTTTTTAAATACCTTAAAATTTTTGTCATCATATATCTCTAAACTATCAATTCCACCAAGGACCTACGTGATAAACCTTGAAAACAGCAACAACCATAATCCATACAATGGTAATAGGAATAAAAACTTTCCAACCCAAGCGCATGATTTGGTCATAACGATAACGAGGCAAGGATGCACGCAACCAAAAGTAAGCATATAAAAAGATTGAGGTTTTAGCTAAAAACCAAAATATACTGGGCTGAGCAATCCAACTGTCACCACTGACTGGAGAATACCACCCTCCCAAGAACATGATTGCTGTCAGTGCTGAAATAATGATCATATTTGCATATTCACCCAAGAAAAACAGTGCAAATGCAGCTCCTGAATACTCTACATGGAAACCCGCCACAATTTCTGATTCACCTTCAGCAACATCAAAAGGTGCACGGTTTGTCTCCGCAACACCAGATATATAATAAATAACGAAAAGAGGTAATAAAGGAATGAGATACCAATTAAGAAAACCACCCTCTTGCGCCCTCACTATATCAGATAAATTCAAAGTACCTGCAGCGACCAAAACACCGACCAAAGCGAATCCCATGGCAATTTCATAGGAAACTATTTGTGCCGCTGAACGCAAAGCGCCTAACAATGCATATTTAGAATTGGAAGCCCAACCTGCAATAATAACGCCATAGACACCCAAAGATGTCATGGCCAAAACATAGACAAGCCCAGCATTGATGTCAGCCAAAACCATACCATCAGCAAAAGGAACCACAGCCCAAGCTGCAAAAGCTGTTGCTAAAGTTATTATTGGCGCAATCAAAAATAAAAATTTGTTGGCGTTTTTAGGAAAAATAATTTCTTTGGTTAATAACTTCAAAACATCAGCAAATGGTTGTAACAGTCCCCAAGGACCGACCCTGTTAGGTCCCATTCTTACATGCATGAATGCAATTACTTTTCGTTCAAAATATGTTAAATAAGCTACGGTTAAAATAACACCAAGAACGATAGCCAATATATAAATTAAATTATCAAATATTAAAAAATCGAGTAATTCAATCATGACTGTGCTCCTATGATACTGACGCAGAATTCTGATGTATTGATATTCAACGCAGAATCTCTACCCATATTTACAACTGCAGAGCCTTCAGGAACATGTTCAGATACTGATAAATACAGTTCAGCAAACCTGCCATTTTGTTCTAAAGCGACCAATTCACCAGGATTAAACCCAATTGAAATCAAATCATTGGGATTAACAAATACAGTATCTGAGGTTGCCAATGCACTGTTCTGTAAAGGCTCAGACCTTCTCGTTAAACAATCACTGTCGTATATTCCTTGATTAGCAAATAAAACCAATCCTTTCACATTTTGTTCATTAATTTGACAGTTTTGTTGAACAACAGATGTTGGATATTGATACTTTTCAGTAACTGCCATCAACTCATTGATGTCATTGTAACTGAAATCATCGTATCCCAATAAATTCCCTAAAACACGCAAAACTCTCCAACCTGGCTTGGTATCACCAGGAGATTTTTGTGCCACAAAAGAAACTTGTCTGTGTCCAAAATTATTGACGACAGAACCAGTTACTTCAGGTAACAAAGCAACAGGTAAAATCAAATCTACTCTGGCCTTCAATGATTCATCACAAAAAGCATTAAATGCGACTGAAAAGTCACTGTTTATTAAAGATTCTTTTATTGATGCTTGGTCAGCAAAATCTTGTAATTCTGCTTGATAAATGATGTTTAAACGGTGTTCTTTTTGTTTAATATCTCCATCACTATGAAGACCTGCTGCATAAGCACCTACAGCATTAGCGCCTGCAGTCATCTCATTAACCAATCCACCAGTAGCCTGTGCCAACCAAGCAGTTAACGCTTTGATTAATGCAGCTTGCGGGTGCTGCTGGCTGATTTGACCCAATATAAACAAAGCTTTGGTTTCATCTTTCAGCAATTGTTTAGCCAAATGATTGATATCCTCATCTGTTTTCTGCGCAAATACCCAATCACCCAATTGACCAGAAGGTTTTTGATTTGAAATCTCAGCAACAGATTTTGCTAAAGAACCCAATTGTTTAACCCAATTAATTTGGTGCCCTACAAAATCATGTAATAAATCATATATTTGGTCAAAGGACTTGGGACCAAATGAAGAAATTTCAGCACCATTCAACCATGCTTTTCTTATTTTATGATTCAAAATTGGTTGTTCATGTCGAACATGTCCACCAATAACAACGATTTTGTTTTGTGATTCAACTTGATCCAAGCTCACATCATTTCTAGGCATGCGATCATGTTCAGTAAAATCAGTTACATTGATACGATGTTCATGTTGGTTACTTCCCAAGTGAGTAAACAACTGTTTTAATAAATGATATTCTTCTGTAGTCGCGTGATTGCCTGCATACAAAGCAATTTCATTGCCATCAAACTTTTTAAATTGTGACACCAAAGTAGCCAATGCATCATCCCATGAAATTTCACGCCAACTTCCATTTTCTTTAATCATTGGCTGTGTGACACGGTCTTTTGTCGCATTTAAACCATGAATGGCATAACGATCCCGATCAGATATCCACGCTTCATTGATGGCGTCATTGTCTTGAGGCACTGTTCTTAAAATAGAACCGTTTCTGGTGTGGTAGTATAAATTTGAGCCAATGGCATCGTGCATAGAAACAGCAGATGTAGCCATTAATTCCCATGCTCTGGCTTTAAATCGAAATGGTTTATTAGTTAACGCCCCAACTGGACATAAATCTATGACATTACCAGACATTTCAGAATTAACGGAATTACCAACAAATGTACTGATATTGGTTCGATCTCCTCGACCGATTCCACCCAATTCATCCGTACCTGCCACTTCATTCAAAAACCTGACACAACGTGTGCATAATATGCATCTTGTCATATCAGTAGAAATCAAAGAACCTAAGTTTTCGTCATTGACAACACGTTTCGAATCTACATATCGAGAAACATCACGACCGTAACCCATAGAAACATCTTGTAGTTCGCATTCACCTCCTTGGTCACATATGGGACAATCTAATGGATGATTAATTAATAAAAACTCCATCACATTACGCTGAGCATCTGTGGCTCTTTTAGATTGTGTGTAAACCTTCATGCCATCCATCACTGGAGTGGCACAGGCAGGTAAAGGTTTAGGTGCCTTTTCCACGTCAACCATACACATGCGACAATTGGCTGCAACAGACAGTTTTTTATGATAACAAAACCTGGGTATTTTTATACCTTCACGATCAGCAGCTTCAATGATCATACTGCCCTTTTCTGCCTTGAGTGAACGACCATCAATTTCTATAGTTACGTGATTATCGCTCACTTGATTGGTTTTATCCGTCATGAAGTTAGCCTCTCATTCATCGATTTTTTGTGTTCAACAAAATATTCAAACTCATTCCAGTAGTATTTCAATATACCTTGTACTGGCCAAGCTGCTGCCTCACCAAAAGCACAAATGGTATGTCCTTCTATTTGACCTGCTGCTTGTTTTAACATTTCTATGTCTTTAGTTTCAGCTTTACCCTCTAGGATTCTTGTCAATACGCGGTACATCCAACCTGTTCCTTCACGACATGGCGTACATTGTCCACAAGATTCCATGTAATAAAATCGTGATAGCCTCTGACAAACTTCAACCATACAAGTCCCTTCTGCCATCACAATCACAGCTCCTGATCCCAAACCCGATCCGGCTTGACTGATTGCATCAAAGTCCATGGTAATACCCATCATGACTTCGGCAGGAAGCACTTTCATAGATGATCCACCAGGGATAACAGCTTTTAACTTTTTACCATCCAAAACACCACCAGCCATTTCTAACAAATCACTGAAAGGTGTTCCTAATGGAACTTCATAATTACCTGGTTTATTAACATGTCCGGAAACAGAAAATATTTTTACACCACCATTGTTCGGTTTACCCAGTTCCAAAAACCATTCAGCACCATTACGCATGATGGCAGGAACGGAAGCAAATGATTCGGTGTTATTAATGGTGGTTGGTTTACCGTAGATACCAAAGTTAGCAGGAAAAGGCGGTTTGAAACGTGGCTGTCCTTTCTTTCCTTCTAAAGACTCCATCAATGCAGTTTCCTCACCACAAATATATGCCCCAGCACCATGAACACAAAAAAGATCAAAATCCACGCCCGAATCTTTGATATTCCTGCCCAACAAGCCAGCATCATAGGCTTCTTTTAAAGCCGCTTCAAAATTCTCGAAAGGTTCATGATGGAACTCACCCCTCAGGTAGTTATATCCAACTGTAGCGCCCATGGCGTATCCACCAATGGCCATTCCTTCAATAACAGCATGAGGGTTATAACGAAGAATGTCCCGATCATGACAAGTACCTGGTTCTGATTCATCTGAATTACAGAGCACATATTTTTGACCTGGCGCATCTTTAGGCATGAAACTCCATTTCAGCCCTGTAGGAAATCCAGCACCACCTCTACCACGTAAAGCAGATGCTTTTACAGTGTTAATGATTTCATCTTTATCTGTTTTTTCCGCCAGAATTTTTTTCCAAGCTTGATACCCTCCTTTCTCTAAATAATTTTTAAGAGAATGGTCCTTATCGGGATTCAAACATACATTTAAGACTGCCATTAGGACAACCCTCCAATGAGTTCATCAATTTTTTCTTCAGTCAAATTCTCATGATAATGACCATCAATAATCATCATCGGCGCACCCACACAAGCAGCAACGCACTCTTCTTCTCTAACTAAAGTTACTCTACCATCAGCAGTTGTTTCACCTAATTTAATACCTAGTTTAGCTTCTGCATACTTAACCACTTTATCAGCGCCTCTTAGCATGCAAGAAATATTGGTACAAATAGCAACTTTGTGTTTACCAACTGGTTCAGTAAAAAACATAGAATAAAAATTAGCAGCTTCATAAACCCAAACAGCTGGAATTTCCAAGTATTGAGCCACCGCTTGCATAATTTCTTTACTTAACCAACCACCATTTTGATCTTGTGCCGCATGTAAGGCACCAATCACTGCTGAACGACGCTGATCCATCGGGTATTTAGCTAACCATTTATCTATGTGATTTCTTGTTGCATCAGTCAACAATGTGTTGGCCAATGTTTTATCGTCTGATTGTGGATTGACTTGATACATTATCTATCGATCTCCCCAAATACTATATCCATTGTTCCAATTACAGCAACCACATCTGACAACATGTGGCCTTTAACCATGTCATTCATTGCAGATAAATGAGCAAATCCTGGGGCACGTAATTTCATTCTGAAAGGCTTATTAGAATCATCTGATATCATATAAACCCCAAATTCACCTTTCGGTGCTTCTACAGCCGAATACACCTCACCAGCTGGCACAGTGTAACCTTCAGTAAATAATTTAAAATGATGAATCATGGATTCCATGTCTTCCTTCATCATTTCCCTACTGGGTGGGGCCACTTTATATTCATCAATCATGACTGGACCCGGGTTGTTTTTTAACCATTGAACACACTGTTTGATGATACGTGTTGATTGCACCATTTCTTCCATACGCACCAAATAGCGGTCATAACAATCGCCGTTGACACCAACTGGAATATCAAAATCCACTTTGTCATAAGCTGCATATGTTTGTTTTTTACGTAAATCCCATGCAATACCACTACCACGCAACATGGGGCCAGTAAACCCCCATGCTTTGGCTTGTTCTGGTGAAACCACACCAATGCCAACTGTTCGCTGTTTCCATATACGGTTGTCTTGCAACAATGTACGGTACTCATCTATTTTTGATGGAAAATCATCGGCAAATGCTTCAATAAAATCTAATAAAGTGCCTTCACGCCATTCATTGGCATATGCTAAATTTTTACCTTTTGTCCATTTACTCTCAGCATATTGAGGCATGTGATCAGGTAAATCACGGTATACACCACCAGGCCTGTAGTAAGTGGCATGCATCCTGGCTCCAGAAACAGCTTCATACATATCCATGCATTGTTCTCTTTCACGAAAAGCATACAAAAACAAAGCCATGGCCCCTAAATCTAAGCCATGTGTACCAATCCACATCAAGTGATTTCTGACTCGTGTTATTTCGTCGAACATTGTACGAATATACTGAGCCCTGATAGGCGCTTCAATATTGAGTAATTTTTCTATGGCACGAACATAAGCATGTTCATTACACATCATAGAAACGTAGTCCAAACGATCCATATAACCAATGGACTGGTTGAAAGGTTTTGATTCTGCCAGTTTTTCAGTGCCTCTGTGTAGTAAACCCACATGTGGATCTGCATGTTCTACCACTTCACCATCCAGCTCCAGAATCAAACGCAACACCCCATGAGCGGCAGGATGCTGTGGCCCAAAGTTCATTGTATAATTTTTAATCTCAGACATTATGATGCCTCCTGATCATTCATGTTTTCAACGTAACGAGAGTCTCTCCTGATGGTTTTTGGCACCAATACACGAGGTTCAATTGAAACAGGTTGGTAAACAACCCTGCCTTTCTCCTCATCATAAATAACTTCGACATTACCAACCAATGGAAAGTCTTTTCTGAATGGATGACCTATAAAACCATAGTCAGTTAAAATCCTGCGTAAATCCGGATGACCTTTAAAAATGATACCAAACAAGTCAAAAGCTTCTCTCTCAAACCAATTCACACCAGGCCAAACATCCACTAACGAAGGCACTACCAACATGCCTTCATCTGGAGCAAAACACTTGATAGTTAATCTGTTATTGGTATTAAGTGAAAGTAATTGGGCTACCACAGCAAAACGTTTGGGCATACTTTCTTCTCTGCGCTCACTCCATGAAAAACGACCAGGTCCTTTAGACATCACACCACGACTGAATCCAGTTGATGTCACATCATCCGTTTGCCATTCCGCTTCACCGTAAGTTAAATAATCAACGCCACAAACATCGATGCACTGATCAAATTGAAAAACCTCGTCGTCACGTAATTTTTTAGCGACTTCTGTCCATGACTCTAATGGCACGGTACAAATGACACCATGCTTTGACTCATTAATTTGTATCTCTGTATCAGAAAACTTTTCTGACAAATCTTTACTTAGCTTATATTTATAAATACTCATGATGTTCTGGCGATGGTGTTGGTGCGTTTTATTTTCTTTTGTAGCTGCAAGATTCCATAAATCAGCGCTTCGGCTGTTGGCGGACAACCAGGAACATAAATATCAACTGGAACCACCCGGTCACAACCACGAACCACAGCATATGAGTAATGATAATACCCACCACCATTGGCACAAGAACCCATTGATATCACGTATTTAGGCTCAGGCATTTGGTCATAAACTTTACGTAATGCAGGCGCCATCTTGTTGACCAATGTTCCCGCTACAATCATGACATCAGATTGTCTTGGAGAAGGTCTAAATATCACACCAAAACGATCCAAATCATAACGTGATGCACCGGCTTGCATCATTTCAACTGCACAACAAGCCAAACCAAAAGTCATCGGCCATAAAGAACCCGTTCTGGCACCATTAAGCAAGGCATCTACTGTCGTTGTTACAAAACCTTTGTTCTCAAAACCTTGGTCTACAACGGGTTGCGTGATGTTATCGACTATTCCCATTCCAATGCTCCTTTCTTCCACTCATATATGAAACCTATGACCAGTAAAAACAAAAACAGAAACATGGATACCAAGCCAAAAGGACCCAGCTCTTCAAGAACAACTGACCATGGGAACAAAAATGCGATTTCTAAATCGAAGATAATAAATAAGATGGCAACCAAATAAAACCTGACATCGAACTTCATATGTGCGTCATCGAAAGCTTCAAAGCCACACTCATAAGCTGATATCTTTTCATCAGTTGTTTTGCGGGTTCCAAACAGCAAACCCAGTGACATCAACGCAATACCCAAACCTGTGGATACCGCCAAAAACATTAAGATTGGAAAATATGGTGCTATCATTAGCAATCACCTATTTTATATGTTAAAAATTTGGTGCCGAAGGCCGGACTTGAACCGGCACGACCTGTGGCCACTACCCCCTCAAGATAGCGTGTCTACCAATTTCACCACTTCGGCACAATACATAAACCGCAAAAAATACAGCAAGCCTACATTTAAAACTAACTTAAAACCTAAAAACGCTTACTTACAAAAACCACACACTGTTGTTTTGCTGATTACTGGTTATTATCACCATCAGCTTCTTCAGCTACAGCTGCAGCTTTTTCTTCGACATTATCTGTCATTGACTCAGCCGCTTCCTTGACCTCTGTCAATTTACCATCAACTTCTGTAGTTGCATCATCTATCATGGCATCCACATCAGCGGCTGTTTCTTTCACTGTATCATCTACAGAATCAACAACATCACTTAGCTCATCAACAACGTCTGAAGCACCGTCGTTATCACCAGTTGGAATAATTGCTGGCTCTTGAGTATCGGTGTCCAATGTACCAAACACACCCAAATCTTGCTCAGCTTGTTCACCAGTTGCTGAATAAGTATCTCTGGCATCAATCGCAATCAACATGGTAATGATAAAAAAAGCAGTGGCCAAAATTGCTGTGCTTTTGGTCAAAAAAGAACCCGAACCTTTGGCACCAAAAACAGTACCAGATGCACCACCACCAAAAGCAGATCCAGCTGTCGCGCCAGGTCCACGCTGAATTAAAATAAAACCAATCAAGGCAATGGCTACCAATACTTGAATGATGTTTAAAAAATTTATTGTCATTTAGTTTCTCCATGTGACAGCTTGTCAGCTTGTTGACAAATTGCCATAAAATCTTGAGCTGTTAACGAAGCCCCTCCAATCAGCCCTCCATCAACATCGGGCATCGAAAAAAGCTCGTATGCATTTGAACCATTACAACTTCCTCCATAGAGGATGCGGATTCGGCGCGCTATTGTAGCATCATTCAATGCCAATTGAGAACGGATAAATTGATGAACTTCTTGAGCTTGTTCCGCAGTGGCCGTTTCTCCGGTACCAATGGCCCAAATTGGCTCATACGCCAACACACCTTCAGACAAGCCAGAAACACCTACACGCTCAACTACAGCCTTTATTTGCTGCCAAATCACATCAAATGTAGCGCCTTTTTGACGCTCAACTAAAGACTCACCTACACAAAGAATTGGCGTCAAGCCATATTTGATTGCTTGAGCAAACTTATTAGCAACCTCATCATTTTTTTCACCGTTTTTAATGCGTCGTTCCGAGTGACCAACCAACACCATGTCACAACCTAAATCAGCCAGCATTTCTGCACTGACCTCTCCAGTCAGTGCACCATTATCATACTCACTCAGGTTTTGTGCACCACATAACACAGCATCAGGCTTTATCTGAATCACCTCATTGAGATGGATATAAACAGGAAACACAGCGACATCATATGTCGGCTTCTCTGGCAACATATCGGACAATCCAGCCATCATTTCTTTGACAAAAGCCAAAGAACCATGCATTTTCCAGTTACCTGCGACTAAAATTTTACGCGTCGGCATACTCATCGTCCAACCCGCCTTCTTCATCTTCACCATCTAAATTTACGACTTTGGCAATACCAACCAACTTCTCTTTATTAGCCAGTCGAATCAAGGTAACCCCTTGAGTATTTCTTCCCACAGTTGAAATACCATCTACAGCCGTACGCACCAACGTACCACCATTACTAATCAACATAATCTGATCATCAGGCAAGACCTGACACGCCCCAACAAGGGCACCATTCCTTTCACTGGTCTGAATTGCAATCACACCTTGTCCTGATCGTTTGATGCGAGAAAACTCTTCTAGCTTGGTTTGCTTACCAAAACCATTTTCAGTACACACCAAGACATTTCCCGTTTCTGCCACAAACATAGAAACCACTTTATGATCACCCTTCAGATTGATTCCACGCACACCTCGAGCCGTTCTTCCCATGGATCTCACGTCATTCTCATCAAAACGAATACATTTGCCTGAGCTTGAGAACAAGAACACATCTTGGTTGCCATTGGTTAACTCCACATTAACCAAATAATCATCATCCAATAAACCCAAGCCAATAATACCATTCACACGCGGTCTCGAGAAATTAGACAACGGTGTCTTCTTAACAACCCCCTTGGCTGTTGCAAAGAACACAAATTTATCCTCATCATAATCTCTTACAGGAAGTATGGCCGTAATTTTTTCATTTTTATCCAGTGGCAATAAATTCACCAATGGTTTTCCGCGAGCAGTCCTTGAAGCCATTGGAAGCTCATAAACTTTAAGCCAGTAAACCTGTCCCTTATTACTGAAACACAATAAAGTATCATGTGTATTTGCAATCCACAAACGTTCAATAAAGTCTTCATTCTTCATGGCAGTGGCAGATTTGCCCTTACCACCACGGGTTTGCGCACGGTAAACATCCACCTGTTGCATTTTGGCATAACCCTCATGAGATAATGTCACTACAACATCTTCTTCAATGATTAAATCTTCCATGGTTAAGTGACGCTGGCGATTCATAATCACCGTACGACGCTCGTCACCAAAATTTTTCTTAATTTCAATCAATTCTTCTTTAACCACTGAGACCAAACGATCAGGATTGGTCAAAATCTCCAAATACTCCTTAATATACCCAATGATTTCTTTAAATTCATCGGTAATTTTGTCTTGCTCTAAGCCAGTTAATCGGTGCAATTGCAAATCCAAAATGGCTTTGGCTTGTGTTGGAGAAAGCTGATACCCATCATCAAAGAAACCATATTGTTCCTCAAGATCTTCCGGCCTACATAAATGAGCATCATTGTCCAAAAGTGAGTTAATCAATGAAGAATCCCACTTCTTAGCCAACAACTTCTCTCTGGCTTCAGCAGGGTTTTTTGATTTTTTAATTAACTCAATGACTTCTTCAATATTGGCTAACGCAACTGCCAAACCTTCCAAAACATGGGCTCGGTCTCTGGCCTTTTTGAGTTCAAATATGGTTCTACGAACCACCACTTCACGACGATGCTTGATAAATTCTGTGAGTATTTGGATTAAACCTAAGGTCTTTGGCTGACCATTAATTAAGGCAACCATATTGATACCAAAAACAGTTTGCAACTGAGTGAGTTTATACAGCTGATTTAACAACACCTCCGCCACTTCACCACGCCTTAACTCAAACACAATTCGCATACCGTCTTTATCTGACTCATCACGCAAAGCCGTGATGCCTTCAATCTTCTTCAGCTTAACCAACTCAGCAACTTTTTCAATTAAACGGGCTTTGTTTACCTGATAAGGCAGTTCTGTGACAATAATGGTTTGCTTTCCTGAAGCTTCATCAGTTTCTATTTCTGTTCTTGCGCGCATGTACACTTTACCGCGCCCAGTGGCATAGGCTTCAGCAATGCCTTCAGCACCATTAATAAAAGCTGCCGTAGGAAAGTCCGGTCCTGGCACATGAACCATCAGCTCTTCCAGACTCGCCTCAGGGTTATCAATCAACTCAATAGTGGCATTGATTACTTCAGTTAAATTATGAGGCGGTATATTGGTGGCCATACCCACAGCAATACCTGAAGAACCATTGACCAACAAAGCAGGTACACGCGTTGGTAAAACTTCTGGCTCTGTATCTGTTTCATCATAATTAGGCACAAAATCAACAGTATCCTTGTCAATATCCGCCATCATTTCATGAGAGATTTTTGCCATCCTGACTTCGGTATATCGCATGGCCGCAGGAGAGTCACCATCTACCGAACCAAAGTTACCTTGCCCATCTACCAACATATACCTCATGGAAAAAGGCTGCGCCATCCTGACAATCGTGTCATAAACCGCAGTGTCACCATGAGGATGGTATTTACCAATCACATCACCAACCACACGCGCGGACTTTTTATGGGCTTTGTTCCAACTCACACCCAATACATTCATTGCATATAAAACACGCCTATGCACAGGCTTGAGACCATCCCTCACATCTGGCAGAGCCCTGCCAACAATCACACTCATCGAATAATCGAGGTATGATTTTTGCATTTCATCTTCAATATTAATTTTGATGATATCGCTTGAATTTTCAGCCATAAATTAACAATTATTGTCAGATTAATAAGGGATCAAATTGTAACATATTTTCAACTACCAGCGCGCAACAAAATTGCGGAATTGCGATTTTAAAGCCCCACATCAAGAATTTACACTGAAGACATATAATTACAGCAACAAAGCATTAAAACCGCTCAGAAGCGGCTAAATTAAACAAAAACAGCTTCTTTATTCAATGTATTGGTTATACCTGAATGGTTATTTATGCGCACGCAAGTAGTAAGCCGCAGCAAATTCCAACAAACAATCAGCCTCAATGGCCTGACGGATTTTTTGCATAAAATCTTGATAGAAATATAAATTATGTATGGTATTTAAACGTGAACCCAACATTTCTCCACATTTATCCAAATGCCGGAGATAAGCTTTTGAATAATGTTGACACGTGTAACAAGCACAACCCTCATCCAAAGGTGTGGTGTCATATTGGTACTTGGCATTTCGTATTTTCACCACACCATCCCATGTAAACAAATAACCATTACGCGCATTTCGAGTTGGCATCACACAGTCAAACATATCCACCCCCAACAAGACTGCTTCCAAAATATCTTCAGGCTTACCGACACCCATCAAATATCTAGGCTTGTTTTCTGGCAACAACGGTGTCGTGGCTTTCAATACCTGCTCACGCATGTCTTTAGGTTCACCCACAGACAATCCACCGATGGCAAACCCATGAAAATCAATGTCAACCAACCCACTTGCTGAAATTTGGCGCAAATCATCATACATTCCTCCTTGAACAATACCAAACAATGCATTTGGATTGTCGCCAAACGCATCTTTGCTGCGCCGCGCCCACCGAAGAGACAACTCCATAGATTCTTTGGCCTCTTTATGGGTAGCTGGGTAAGGCGTGCATTCATCAAATATCATCACAATATCAGAGCCCAATTTTCGCTGCACCTGCATAGATTCTTCTGGCCCCATAAATACTGTAGAACCATCTACAGGTGATGCAAAAGTGACCCCTTCTTCTGTTATCTTTCTTCTTTGTGCCAATGAAAAAACCTGAAACCCACCTGAATCTGTCAATATGGGCTTATCCCATGCCATAAAATCATGTAAATCACCGTGAGCTTCAATCACATCCGTACCCGGTCTAAGCATCAGGTGAAACGTGTTTCCCAACACAATTTCAGCACCTATCCCTTTCAACTCTTCTGGCGACATTGCCTTAACAGTCCCATAGGTGCCAACTGGCATAAAACAAGGTGTTTGCACTGTTCCCCGTTCAAATGTCAACTGCCCCCTTCTGGCAACACCAGACTGCTTGACTGTTTGTTTTAATAAATCAAATTTCAAACTCTTTCTCATTTTTTTACAGCGAGGTATTATAACGATGTTAACAATTCATCGGCTAAAAATTCATACAAACCTTCACTGGCTAATTCCAATAAATCCAACACCAATTCAAAACCATCACCTTCACCATAATAGGGATCAGGCACAACTGTGAAATCTGAAGTTGGCGCAAACTGCATCATTTTATATACGTTATCCTGTGATTTTCCAGGAAACATCTGTTGCAAGCGAGCTTTGTTATCATCATCCATTACCACCAAATAATCAAAACGCTCAAAATCCTCAGCTTCAACCTGACGTGCTCGCAGTTGCGCCATTTCCACTCCCCGCTTCCTCGCTGCTTTAATTGACCGCTTATCTGGTTTAGAGCCGACGTGATACCCATGCGTTCCAGCAGAGTCCACTAAAAATAAATGTTGCACATTTTTATTCTCTAATAATTTTGAAAAAACCGCCTCTGCGGAAGGTGAACGACAAATATTACCCATACAAACAAATAAAACTTTTTTAACTGTCATGAATTTACCCTCGATGATTTTTTGTATATGATGAAGTGATTATTAAACAAGGGTTCATTATGCCAAAAATCAAGACATTTAGACACAACCCCAATCTACCCAGACCCACACAACAACAACTGCAAGATTTTATCAATATAAATGGCATTTCTCTGAAAAAAAATGCCAAGCAAATTGGTAACCACCAAGCTGCATTACATGCTGAAGGCAAACAAGGCTTACTGGTCATCTTTCAGGCCTTAGACGCAGCAGGGAAAGACAGCACCATCCGCAACGTCTTTAAACACTGCGATCCTGCAGCATTCAATGTGGCCTCATTTAAATCACCAACCAAACTTGAAGCTGCTCATGATTTCATGTGGAGATGCTATCAAAAACTACCTGCCAAAGGTCAATTGACTGTCTTTAATCGAAGTTATTATGAAGAGACATTGGTAGTAAAAGTTCATCCAGAATTTTTACGAAACCAAGGCATTTCCCGCAAACCTAATAAAGCATTTTGGCAACAAAGATATGACTTTATCAACCAAGCAGAAGCACATTTAGCAGCCTCAGGAACCCAAGTATTAAAATTCTTTTTGGACGTCAGCAAACACACCCAGCATAAAAGGTTTATCAGGCGCTATTCCACTCCAGAGAAACAATGGAAATTCAACACGGGTGACCTCAAGGAAAGCTTACTTTGGGACAAATACCAAAAAGCTTTTAAAACCATGTTGAAAAAGACTTCCACAGACGTTGCCCCCTGGTACATAGTCCCTGCTGATGACAAGCCCGCAATGCGTGCTTTGGTTTCAGAAATAGTTAAATTACAAATGAAAAACATGAAATGCCAATACCCCGACATGCCTACATTTGACGACTACGACCTTAAATTAATAAACGACATGGTGAAACATGACAAATCAGACCAATAACTTAAGCCAACCAAACAGTCATTCTGTATGCAACTTCAGAGCCACAGCAACCCAGGAACCATCGTGAGAAAGACTGATTTCATGCTTAAGCAACTGTTTGTTCTCAATTGAACACAAAACAGGTGGGCCAGCTTTGGTGTAGCCATTCATTTGAATCAAAGGCCTTTCAATGCTTGCTTTTACCCCCTTGGACTCAAGCAATTGCTGTGCAATTTTACGCACCATCACCGATTGTTCAGCGTATTCTGATAACTCATTATGACAGCTGATGGCAACATCAACCTCACTTAAAACATGCGAACTGTCAGCCTCAACAGCCAAACAATGAATTGCTTTTACACCAATCCATGAATGCTGTGTTTGAAACACTTTAGATTGGTATTTACATGTATTCACCAAAGGCGATTCATAATCGTGATTAACAAGTTTGGCTAAATATGACTGTGGTAGCGCGATGGATGCTGGCGAAAATATAAGCTGATGATTCTTTTTTTGACTGGCCTTGTAACAGGCTTCTTTGGCAGCCCACAGCGACCATAAAAAAACATTTTTACGTGACGTATTTTGCAAATACTCCTGTTCTAAATCACTTAAAGAACGACCTATATACTTATGATTTAAATACTTAAATTCATCAACAGATAAATCAACTATGTCATTCCCCAACATGTCGCTCATTATCCAATTTATATGTGGTGTTATTGGCTTGACGCCTGAAATAATCTGCCTCCATAACAAGCAACTCATCGATTATTTTTTTAGCCACATCACGCATGGCTCGCCTACCTGTCAGTTCGGTTGAAATATCCACCATTTTAAGCGTTACACTGAATGACTCTGATTTAACCGGCATTTTTGAAGCACCTTGTTGCTTGTCGCCACGTAAGTACACACAAAGTAACGCATTATTGGAGCTGTCTATGTGCAACTGACCAACACCGTAAACAAAATTTTCACTATTAATGCGTCCAGTTTGACTCCTACTACCTTCAGGAAACACCGTGACACATTGGTGGTGATTTAATAGATAACTGGCCTTGAGCATGGTTTGTTTTGACGCTTCAGCCTCAGGCGCAATCAAGATACATTTACCTAAAAAGCAAATGACACGGTACAACCAATTTTCATGTACATTGGTCGATTTAGGTAAATTCCAACTTAAACTTTTGTAGTCAATAAAATACTGCCAAGCTGAAGACAAGCCCCAAATCAACAGCATAGAATCTATATAAGTTAAATGATTGGGGCAAATCAAAAGCCCGTTTGGGTAATCAACTTTAATTTGTTTGAACTGCTGCCGAACGGCCTTGATGTTTTTAATGCGATATTTTTTGACATATTTCAGCCACAACAGAATCAATGGGTACAATATGGGAAAGCACAGCCTTGAAACCAAGCGCTGTACAGCCAACAACATCCGTTGTTTTTTACCCACACTCATGCAACCAAAGAATGAGCCAAACCCGTTATTAAAACAAGCAACAACAAGGTTTGGCTTAAACTTTTATATTTTGGCATCAATGACCTTTACAGCATCACCAATGGTACGAATGGCATCTGCTTCATCATCACTGACTTCAATATCAAACTCATCTTCAAAGTCAATCACAATATCAACCAACCTGGCTGAATTCACAGATAAATCGTCCAAAAAACTGGTGGCTTCTGTGGCAGCATCTAATGCTTCTTGATTTTTACAATACGGCGCCACAATGGCTTTTACTTTATCAAATATTTCAGAGTTACTCATTTTCTTTCCTCATTTAAGTTAACTGTATTTTTTAAATACAATACAGGCATTTACATCACCAAACCCAAAACTGGCTTTGGCTAAAATTTTTGCGTCACTGTCTTGTGTTGTATGCACCACACTGTCAGCATAAGGTTTGATGTCATCATGAAGGTCATCACAATTGATTGAACCATGCACAAAACCTTTGTACAACTGCAATACAGCAGCGACACATTCAATTCCTCCAGCTGCTCCTAATGCATGCCCAATCAATGACTTAGTAGAATTTATTAATGGCAAATCTTGCGGCAGACACTGCAATGCCTTTTGCCAGTTTGCCATCTCATAAGGATCTGCCATCGTGGCGGTTAAATGCCCGTTAATAAGGTCTACATCTGAACCATTGATTCCAGCCATCTTTATGGCTGACTGTATACACTTTTGAACACCTACTGGGTTGGGGAATGTGGTGCTACCACCGTTTCGTTGACCGCCACAATTTACATCGACCCCAATCACTTCGGCATATATCCGAGCGCCACGAGCTTGCGCACTACTTAATGACTCAAGCATTAATAAACCTGCACCAGAACCCGGCACAAAACCCGCAGCTGATGCACTCATGGGTCTGGACGCCTGTTCCGGCTTATCATTGAAATTTCTTGAGAGTACACGCATGGCATCAAAACCAGCCCAACTGTACAAAGAAGCCCCCTCTGTCCCGCCCACCATTACACGCTTGCCACGACCGCTTTGAATGGTATAAAACCCATTAGCTATGGCTTCTGTTCCAGTTGTACAAGCACTGGAATTGGTTGTCACCTGACCCCCCAAACCCAATATACCCCCAATATTCGCACTGCTGGAACTGGCCATAACCTGTTCCACCATGGTTGAACCCAAACGCCTTACCTTACCAGCATCTGTTAAAGGCACTAATTTTGAACCAATGGTATCCAAACCACTGATTCCAGTACCTATGATGGCACCGGTATCCCAATCGGTCTCTTCATTGGGTTCTGGTAACTGAGCATCACGCCAACAATCTATGGCCGCTATCGCGCCATAAATCATGGCCTCATTCATCGCCATCAAGGCCTCTTCATCAAAGTATTGATATTTGATAGTATCCATATTTTGTGGAATTCCACCGACTTGACATGCAAATTTATGAGTCGCCAAATGTGCATGATGCCGAATGCCTGAAACACCCTTTCTTAATGCATTTTCATAGTCATCCAAACCATGTGCATTGGGTGCAACAATACCCATACCTGTGATGACCACCCTTTCTTGTTGATTTATCATTGTTTTGGTACTCCCATTCCAGAAATCACACATTGCGCAACCAATTCACCTGCAGCATTGTGCATATCTACTTTCGATTTTAACTTCATTCTACGCCAAAACACTTTTTGTGCTGTGACAGTTACCTGTTCACCCGGTAACACAGGCCGACTGAACTCAACTTCAGCATCACTGAACAAAGTCAGCCATTGAGATAACTCGCTGCGATCTAATTGTAATGACAGTAAATACAAACCGTAAGCAACCACTCCGGTTTGGGCCATGGTTTCTAACAAAATAACACCAGGAGTCACAGGCTTTCCAGGGAAATGCCCCGCATAAAAACCCTCATCCTCACGAAAGGTATATTGACCAACTATTTGGTTTTCATTCAGCGAAATGATTTTATCAATAAACCTAAATGGTTTTTGTTGTGGAACCAATGCCAAAACTTCCTCATGACTCAATGCTTCACTCATACTAATTTACCTCCGAGCGCTTGTTTTGATTGATGCGGATAATCAGCATATTGAATGTTTTTAAATATACCCGCCTTGGCATCTTTGATACTGTAAATTTCTTCATCATCTACAAATACTTTTGCTGAACCAATTGCGATGCTGGCATCTTGGGCCACTAAGTTTGAAAATCGTTTGATATCAACTTCATATCTGACTACTTTATTGTGAGGCCTGATTTGTCCAAAAAATTCAATTTCACCTGCACCCAGTGCACGCCCCGCTCCTTTTCCACCCCTGATGATGGCATAAAACCCTATCAACTGCCAAACAGCATCAACACCCAAACAACCTGGCTGCACAGGATCTTTTCTAAAATGACACTGAAAGAACCAATCATCCAATGAAATGTCTTGTTCAGCAACAATACGACCTCGCTTTCCTTTGTGTGATATTTCCGTAATGCGATCAAACATCAACATCGGTGGCGACGGTAATAAACCACAACCTTCTGCTGGAGCATCCTCAATTAAATCTCCCCAGGAATATGCCAACAATTCTTGTTTATTGAACGCTGTTCTCGCTAAAAACTCTTTATATTTAAGCCTCATTGACCACTCCGATTTGCTACAGAAATACTCATTCCACCCCAGGTTAAACCCGCACCGACCACCACCAAAGTAATCATGTCACCAGCCACAAAACGATGCCAATTTTGTGACAACACACTGGGAGCACCCGCCGCACCACAATTACCAAATTGATCCACATTAAACAAGTGCTTATCTTCTGAAACCCCCAATTTATTACATACAGATTTAAGCATGGTCAAATTAGCTTGATGACTAATAAAATAGTGTAAATTCAGATGCTTGCCACTACATTCTTCAAGTTTTTTAAAGGTTTCAATGGTCTTTTTAATGGCGAACTTTTGTACAGACAGCCCATCTTGATAAAAGTGATGGCCTGTTTTTGTTTGTACCTTTTCCCATGCATCTGGATTGGAACTCATGGTTGTATGCTCTATAGCCATGCTTGCTTTATGAATTTTTGAAACCACAACTGCAGCCGCACCATCTCCAATGAGAACAGCCGTACGTCGATCACTGAAATCAGTGGTGGTGGTCCAACTTTCAGGAATCACACAAACTACATATTCGGGCATGGCATCAACATGCATGCTGTTTAAGAAGTGCATGTGTGCAGCAAAACTTGAACATGCAGAAGAAATATCAACTGCTAAACCATCCAAGCCCGCTTCCTTAGAAATCACACACGCATTGGCAGGTAAAGAATAAGTCGGTGAACACGATGCCGCCAACACCATCCCTACTTGATGTTCTTTTATATTGGCACGTTTTAAGGCCATAGCTATGGCTTTTGCACCCATTTGAGCACTGCTTATTTGCACCTTAGCTTCACCAACAACCCGATTGTGGGTGGATTTTATGTCTTCCAGGTTAAGTACTGTATGACGTTTTTCTATGCCCACACGATCCATTATCCATTGATTATTGGTACCAATATCCAAACCTTCAAGAAAGGCATTGTCTATGATGTTTTGAGGATGAAAGTGTCCAGCGCCGTGTATATATAACATTCAGTAACCCAACTTAAAATGAAGCAATTTGTTCGCCACCATCAACACGAATTAATGCACCATTAATCCACTGAGCCTCATCGCGGCATAACAAGGAAACCACATCTGCCACATCCTCTGGCGTGGTTAATCGTTTAAACGGGTTTTTTAATTTTGCCACTGATTTCATTCGCCCACTACCTGGTATAGCTTGCAATGCCTTGGTATCAGTGACACCAGCCTGAATGATATTGGACCTGATGCCTTGAGGGGCAAATTCGACAGCAATCGACCTTGAAACTGATTCCAGTGCCACTTTTGCCGCTGAAACTGCAGCATAACCACGCCATGCAATTTGATTGCCCTCACTGGTTAAACCCAACACACGCGCATCTTCTGCAAATAAGCCATGTTCAGCCAGTTTCTGCGTCCAACTTAGCAAACTCGTTCCCATACTAAAAATGGTTCTGGACATGTCTTCATCATCAATCAAAGCTTCACTGTACTGAGGCACTTCCAATGGAAATAATTCGTCATGATTTTCATGGATTAACTCACTGACAGACTGATTCACTTTGGATTCATCGATACCCAGCTTCGCCGCCAATGCAGCTACAGTTGAGTTCGGCTGTTCTTGAACAACAGCAATGGGTTTTAAATTACCAAAAGCAATTGAATGTAACAACAACCTCAAGCGACCATCAGAACCCATTGCTGTCTGCAATTCATTGATAACTGTCTGCATTCCCTTATCACTCAAAGCATCTGTATTAAAGCTGACAAATTGAGTTTTGTTTTGATTACAATTCGCTTCAATTACGGCAAACTCTTGATTGATTTTATTCATGGCTCCACGCCTGTCTCTATGAACAACACAAACATGCATGCCTTGCTCACTGAGCTTCTTGGCACTGGCTAAACCAAAGCCACTGGAACCACCTAAAATCAATGCCCAATGATTGTCTTTAAAAATACCCATCAATAATCTCTCTCTATTTAATCAACCAAATACAAGACTCAAACAGCAAAAGCTTTGGCTGCACTTTTTACATTAATGACTGATGTTATGTCATTACCTATAGACTTAAAAAAGCCACGCAGTGGTCGGTTGGGACCTATTTCCAACACCTTCATGGACTGCAACAATTGCATGTTGCTACGCCACTTAACACGGCCACTTATTTGATTTGCCAATGCTGACAACAAATCATCTTTATCTGCTCGATAAAAGCCACCCAAATAGTTTGAAGCCACTTGTGGCAATTGAGCCACATCAATATCAGATCTAAATTCCTGAATAAATTGATGATACAGTTTCTCAATAGGTTCCATCCATCTTGAATGAAATGCTGAACTAACCGCCAAGGGCACAACCCTGAAAGACACATCCTGATAATGTTGGGTTAAAAATGACACCGCTGAATCAAGCGCTTGCTTTTGACCACTAAGCACCAACTGCTGGACTGAGTTGTCATTAGCCACGTCAACACCAAATGGCTCAATTAAAGTTGATATATCTTGACATGGAACTTCATCCATAATAACTGCTGTCATGGCACCGTCAGTCGTGGCACTGTGCATCAATTCACCCCGTTTAACCACCAGCTTCAAAGCCACTTCAAATGACAAAACACCAGCTGCAGTCAGGGCCGTATATTCACCCAGTGAATGACCGGCAAAATAGTGAGCTCTAAGGCCATATTCATGCTTTAAACTTTCATACATTGCTATTTCTGCCACTAAAATAGCAGCTTGTGTGTACTTTGTTTGGTTTATTAAGGTTTCATTAACATGACACACTTCATATATATCAAATGGTAAAACCTGATTGGCCATTTCAAACACATCAGCAGCCTGTTTAAATGAGGCAACAAAATCTTTAGCCATTCCAATTTTTTGCGCTCCTTGCCCTGGAAACACCACTGCATCAAATTTCATATATTATTCAAGTCACTCCTTCAGCCTCACTCAATTTGTCTTGATAATGACTGCTTTTCGTTTTTGTTTAAATTGAAATTGAATTATGGTGATTTTGCCTCATGAATTCAATCATTTATTTGATTATTATGGAACACTTGTACGCTGAAAATATAGTATTTTAATAAAATCACTTGATTAACTCCTTAAATGTTAAACGGGCTTAACTTTTAAACAAACGTTTGAATACTTATATTCAATGTAACTAATAACTCAAGAATAAATGTAAACACCCATCCCACAACAACACCTATACATAGAATTACATCAACAAATCATTATTTTAGCGTACATTTGTAAGTTTTATAAAACATGATGAGGCAACAATCAATACCAGGAAGAATTACACCTTAAGCAGACATTAAAATACAAACAGTCTGGGAATCAACCTATACATAGGGCAATAGATTGGTGGTTTCACTTAAAGAAATTGAGACTTTTTAAACGAATAACACCAATTTATGCTTATAAATCAGTTGGCGATCAGGAAAGAGATTAAGAAGGAATGACATTAACAGCCCCTAAAACGAACTGTTAATGCAAAATCAGACTATAAGAAACAAATTACCATGCCACTGGATCACGATGAACAGGCATGGTCATACAGCGACAACCGCCGCCGCCCCTAGAGAGTTCAGATCCGTCCATAGCAACTGCAGTTTTACCCACTGGCATTTTAACAGCACCTGAGATAATGTCTTTGGCATCAACAACCTCAAATCCCGCATGATTCAGCGCTTCCAAGGTGGCTTTGTTGTGCTTATAACCAATGACATGTCCTGGAGCAAAAGTAAAAAAGTTAGCTCCACTTGTCCACTGCTCACGCTCTTGTGAGAATGGATTGTCACCACCGCATTTGACAAATTTTAACTCCAAGCCAAATAGCCTCAATGCTTTGGGTAAGCCTGAATATTCATTGATGTAATTGATTTTTCCATTGGTACAACTCAAGTGAAAAGCTTTGCATTTTCCAGGACCCGTAATCAAAGGGGAAAAATTCATAACAGTGTCTACATCCAACATGGTGAAAATCATATCCAAATGAATGGTTGCTCTGATTTTAGGTAGTTCTACCACGATGATATCGAGATTTTCTTTGCCCAACGATAATTTCTCAGCCATCCTGTCAATCGCCTTGGCAGATGTGCGTTCGGAATAACCGATGACCAATAAATCATCTTTGATAACCAATAAATCCCCACCTTCTATGGTTAAGGTATCCGATTTACCTTGCGTGCCATCAAAATGAAAACCTTGCCCAGATAAAGCTGGATGATTATTAAATATAGACTTCAGTAACAGTGCTTCAGTTAAACGCACACGATGAGCCATTGAACCAATAACCGTTTTGTTATAAACACACATCACAGCATCACGAGTAAAAAAGGCATTAGGAAGCGGTGGAATTGCATGTCTTGAAGGACTGATATACCGCTCTAAGGTGTTCTTTTTTAACAAAGTACCTTCAAACAACTGACGTGACAAGTCAACAGCATCAAATGCCATCAAATCATCAACCAATTCATTGTGACCATGCAGAGCACAAACATCTTGTAATAAATCAAGCTTAACTTTCTCATCAGCCAAAATGTCAGTTAACAGGCCAGAAAAATCCAATACATTATTTGCCACTTTTCTTAAGACACCTGACAACTGGGCATGTTCTTGCAACGCCAAGTCAAGTGTCAAAATATCATCATAGAGTACTTCACTTGCAGTTTCAGGTGTCATGTTTTCCATTTCTGGACCAGGTTGATGAATAATCACTGTATTCAACTTACCTATTTCAGAATGGTTAGATATTTTTACTGTAGTCATCAGGTCACTCATCAAAAGAGATGTGGATTTTACTTGAGCGAGCCACTGCTTGGCAACTCAGAATATATCCAGCCTTGGTTTCCCACTCCTCTAAAGAGTAGTTGTTTATCATATCTACCTCACCTTCAACCAATTTACAACGACAGGTAGCACAAACACCTGCTTTACAAGAATAAGGCAATACCACACCAGCCACTTCAGCTGATTCAAGTAAGGTTGCCTGCGTCCCTGCTTGCAAATTAAATTCATGGTTGGCACCATCAATGGTAACCGTAACACCTGCATCTTGCTGAATGGTTTTTCGCTCTTCTGAGACCTCTTGTCCTTCACTGAGGAATCGCTCATTATGAATCATTTCACCATCAACGCCAACTTGCTTTAAAGCCTCACAAACATCATCGATCATACCACCAGGCCCACACACATAATAACCATCAACATGCAACCCTTGTAACAAATACCGGTTAATTTTTTGAATTTTTTCCAAGTCGAAACGACCTTGATAAAAAGACATATCAACCTTTTGTTGTGATAAGAAATAATGCACACTGAACCGATCAGAGAACCGATCTTTTAAGTGTGCTAATTGTTGCTGCAACAAAACATCTGACGATTTTCGATTACCATAAAACAAAACAAATGATGCTGATTGAGTTTGTTCCATTGCAGCATAAACCATACCCATAATAGGAGTTATGCCTGATCCCGCTGCAAATGCCACATAACAACCACCTTCCTGAGGCTGTAATTTAAAATGACCACTGGGTGGCATCACTTCAACTTGATGTCCAGGCTGAAATTCATGCTGAGCTGCTTGTGAGAACCGTCCGTTATCTACAGCTTTAATCAGCACATCCAGTTCACCCACTCTCTTTTGAGAAGAGCAAATAGAATAACTCCGGCGCAATTCCTCACCACCAATGACTGCCTTAAATGTTAAATGTTGGCCTGGCAAAAATGCAAACTCATCGAGCCAGTCACGAGGAATAGCCAGCGTCAAAATAACAGCATGAGGCTGAGACTGTTTATTAATAATAGTAAGCGGGTAAAATTTATGCATGACATTTAAAGTAATCAAAAGGTTCTAAACAGGCCTCACATTTATACAAGGCTTTACAGGCTGTAGAGCCAAATTGGCTGATACAAGTGGTTTCGGAGGATCCACACTGAGGACAAACTATGGCTTTCTCATTTTTAACAGGTGGCGCAATGCCATAGGCCATCATTGCTGACTTTCCTTTCTCAGAAATCATATCCGTGGTCCATACTGGCTCATTTAACAATTGTATTTCAACATTAAACAGTCCATATTTTGCCAGTTCAGCATGTATATCTTCTTGTATGACTGACATGGCAGGACAACCCGAGTAAGTAGGAATAATCTCAATGACAACCCTGTCTCCTTGTACACCAACATCATGCAAAACACCCAAATCTTTAATACTGATTACTGGTATTTCTGGATCTTTTACAGCCTCAAGGTATTGATAAATGACTTCTTTAGAAACCATTACCATTCGCAACCAGGATAAGCTCGTTGTAGAAATTGCATTTCAGCCAACATGTACCCCAAGTGCTCTGAATGTTCACCAACCAAACCTCCCGTAGCAATCCAACCAGATGCTGGCAATTTTAAATGACATTGATTTAACAGCTCATGGGTTTGTTTTTCCCATAATCTTTTCAAATAATCCAAGTCAGCAATCACACCTTGTCGTGCCAATTCACACATGGATTCATCCATTTCAAATAACTCAGGCGTGTAAAACCACAAATCATTCAAGGCATGCTGCATCCGCGCATGAGCTTCTTCAGTGCTTAAAGACAAACGCAGACACCAAGCTTCACTGCGATTTAAATGGTATTTAACTTCCATTAATGCTTTTTGGGCAATATGGGCTAATTGTTGGTTTTTTGAGTCAATCAATGCCTGATATAGGTGCAAGTTAAATACATCGAAAAAATATTGCTTCAATGTGGTGTAAGCAAAGTCTCCACGTGGCAGTTCTGTGATGATGGGATTTCTGAACTCATGAGCATCCCGCAGAAAAGCCAAATCATCTGGCGTACACTCCTGTTCAGATAACTGACTGGCTAGCTGGTAAAACAGTTGAGCATGACCAATCAAGTCCAATGACACATTGGTTAACGCAACATCCTCTTCAAGATATGGACCATGCCCACACCACTCAGCCAAACGTTGACCCTGGGTTAAAGATGAATCCGCGACTCGCAATAAATATAGATACAAATCCTTTTCCATCACATGTTTTCCACTTCTTTATCCAATGGATAGAATGTAGGATGTCGATAGACCTTATCTTCAGCAGGATCAAACCATTCATGTTCTTGTATTGGGTTTGACGCGCTTATTTGTGAAGCCTCAACCACCCAAATACTCACCCCTTCATTGCGACGCGTATAAACATCTCTGGCATTTAACAAAGCCATTTGAGCATCGCTGGCATGTAGAGAGCCTACATGGCGATGATTTAATCCAGATTTTGCTCTAATAAAAACTTCATACAATTTCATTTCAGACATCATGCGGCCTCATGTTGTTTATTCATTTGATAGTGCTGAGCGGCTTTGCGTACCCACTCTCCTTCTTCATGTGCTTTGATTCTTGCTTGCAATCTTTGCTTATTACAAGGGCCATTTCCCTTAATCACATTAACGAACTCATCCCAATCAATTTCACCATGCTCATAATGTTGGGTTTGCTCGTTCCACCTGAGATCCTTATCAGGAATCGTCAACCCCAAATGCTCTGCTTGTGGCACAGTGGCATCAATGAATTTTTGTCTCAACTCATCATTACTGAACCTCTTGATTTTCCATTTCATTGATTGTTCTGAATGTGTTGAGTTCTTATCGCTGGGTCCAAACATCATCAAAGAAGGCCACCAAAAGCGGTTTAACGCACGTTGCGCCATTTCTTTTTGAGCAGCAGAACCTCGTGCCAGCGCTGTCATAATTTCATATCCTTGACGTTGGTGAAAGCTTTCTTCTTTACAAATCCGAACCATGGATCTGGCATATGGACCATAAGACGCTCGACATAATGGCACTTGATTCATGATAGCGGCCCCATCAACCAACCAACCGATGGCACCCATATCTGCCCATGAAGGTGTTGGATAATTAAAAATACTTGAATATTTGGCCTTACCAGTTAACAGTTCTTCGGTCAATTGATCACGACTGACACCCAGTGTTTCAGTCGCTGAATATATATATAAACCATGGCCAGCCTCATCTTGAACTTTTGCCAACAAAATCATTTTGCGCTTGAGTGTTGGTGCTCTGGTAATCCAATTACCTTCAGGCAATTGCCCAACAATTTCAGAATGCGCATGTTGTGACATTTGTCTGATTAAGGTTTTTCTATAAGCTTGTGGCATCCAGTCACGGGGCTCTATTTTTTCCTCGCGATCTATTTTAGCCTGAAATTCAGCCAGTAAATCAGCTGGTTCCTCTTGTCCCTTGGCATCAGTTAGCCCTTGTGAATACATAATCATTCTCTACTGAAATCGAATCAATATTTTAACCTTTTGTGAGTCCACTTTGCGTAAAAATTACAAAGAAAAACAAAGCCGAATCGGCTCAACCCTTTGGCTTAATCCTGGAAAATCACAAACAAATTATCTTTAAACATAAACCCATAACTGGGTAATCGGCTTCAGCTGAACAAATATTATTAAAACGTGACTGTATATACCCGTTGAAAATCAACAACTCACCATATTTATTTCAATAAGGCCTACTCAACCGAATCATCAAGTGTTAATTATACTTTTTCTAGTAACAAAGCCATACCTTGACCGACACCTATGCACATGGTACACAGCGCATATCTCCCACCAACACGCTGCAATTGTCTTGTCGCCGTTAAAGCCAACCTGGCACCACTCATCCCTAAAGGGTGCCCTAATGCAATGGCGCCACCATTGGGATTGACGCGCTTATCATCATCAGCAATACCCATCATACGCAACACAGCTAAACTTTGTGATGCAAAAGCTTCATTCAGTTCAATGACATCAACATCATTGACAGACAATCCATAGCGTTTTAACAATTGTTTCGAGGCTGGAACCGGCCCAATACCCATCACATCAGGATCAACACCAGCCACATTGGCACCGACAAATCGAGCCAATGGTGTTAAACCATATTTTTCAACTGCTTGTTCTGAAGCTACTAACAAAGCACAGGCCCCGTCATTGACACCAGAAGCGTTACCAGCAGTGACTGTTCCGTTGGCTCTAAATGGAGTCGCTAATTGAGCTAACTTTTCCAGCTGTGTACTCGCCCTTGGATGTTCATCGGTATTGATTATCAAGTCATCCGCTTTACGCTGTGGAATGTTAACCGCCACAATTTCTTCAGCAAAAACACCGGCAGCCTGTGCTGCAGCGGTTTTTTGCTGACTTCTGAAAGCAAACAAATCCTGATCTTCACGACTGACTTTAAATTTCTCAGCCACGTTTTCACCAGTTTCTGGCATTGACTCAGTACCGTATTGTTTTTGCAATTTGGGGTTGATAAAACGCCACCCCATTGTGGTGTCAAAAATTTCAGCCTGTCTGGAATAAGCAGCTGTTGCTTTTGGCATCACAAAAGGTGCACGCGACATCGATTCAACACCACCAGCCACTATCACTTCAGCATCACCAAAAGCAATGGTTCTGGCTGCTGTGGCTATCGCATCTAATCCTGATGCGCATAAACGATTCACCGTCATACCAGCCACATTGGTTGGCAACCCAGCCAACAATGCTGACATTTTAGCCACATTGCGGTTATCTTCTCCAGCTTGGTTGGCACAGCCTGCAATCACATCATCAACATCATCAACTGGTAACGTGTCATTTCTAACCATCAATTCTTTAATGACATGCGCTAACATGTCATCCGGCCTGACACTGGCTAATGCACCTCCGAAACGGCCAATAGGTGTTCTGATGCCATCACAAATATATACATTTCTCATAACTGATTCCTGATGTATGGAGACAAGCGATAACGATCATCACCAAACCACTGTTGTAGGTATTCTAAAGTTGTCGCGACATGTGACCAGCCAAGCACTTCAGCAAATGCCAACAACCCTTTGGGATAATTAACACCATTACACATCGCCAAATCTACATCCTGCGCTGAACAAACGCCATTAAAAACCGTATCCGCCGCTTCATTAATTAACATTGCCACAATCCTCATCGCAATCAAGCCAGGCTGGTCGTCTGTGACGATTACATTCTTTCCTATGTGGTTAATTACCGCAATGATTCTGTGACGCATATATACATCAACAGCCGGCCCAAAAGCTAAGTTAATGGTGTCGCTTTTACGGTAATCAAATGCCAAATCAACCACACATGTTGGTATTTGAGATTCAGTTTCTCTTTGTTTGGCTGTGCGACCATCTGAAAGTACAATGTGACAACCACTGATCACAATTTCAGTGCCGCTCCATTTGCGCTTATCATAATCAAATTCACTGAACAAAACACTGAGATGCGTGACTTCTTCTGGTACTGTAATTTGATCAAACGTGGCATCACTGAATACATATTCTGTTTTGGGTCGGACAGCCCCGTCTGTATATTGGTAAAAACCTTTTGCAGTTTTTTTACCCAATAAATTAGCTTCGACCATTTCACCTTGCAAGAGAGAAGGTCTGAATCGTGGCTCATTGAACATTGCTTGATACACGGTTTGGCTGACTGAATAATTGATGTCAATACCAATTAAATCCATCAACTCAAAGGGCCCCATGCGAAAACCAGCACCCTCTCTCATTACTGCATCAATTTGATGAAACTCAGCCAAATTTTCTTGTTTCATCTTCAAAGCTTCACCGTAAAATGAACGCGCCACCCTATTAACAATAAAACCAGGTGTAGACTGAGCAATCACTGGAACTTTACCCCACGTTCGGCACAATTTTTTAGCAAGTAATAACAACTTCTCATCAGTTTGTAAACCAGCAACCACTTCAACTAACTTCATCACAGGGGCTGGGTTAAAGAAATGCAAACCGATCAATCTACTGGGATCTTTTAATGCAGCCGCAATAGCTGTTATTGAAAGAGATGAAGTATTAGATGCCAACAAAGTTTCTGCAGAAACTTTAAGCTCTAACTCTTTAAACAATTGTTGCTTGACAGCCAGATTCTCAACTATGGCCTCCACAACTAAATCACAGACCAAAAAACCTTTAAAGTCATCAACCACTTTAATCGCAGCAACCATATCATCTGCTTGCTGCTGAGTAATCTTACCTTTGACTACCCTTTTTTTCAGCCTAGACGCCATCGCTTCAACGGCTTTTTCAGCAAATGACTTATCAATGTCATACAACAGCACAGTCAATCCATTTGCTGCAGCCACTTCACAAATACCAATGCCCATGGTACCTGCACCAACCACACCCATTATCTTAAATGTTTGCACTGTTAATGCCCCTTAAAGACCGGTTTTCTTTTTTCGTTGAATGCATTCACACCTTCGCCGAAATCATGACTCAAACCACATACACGCTGAACATCTCGCTCTCTGTCTAAGTGCTCACCATACATATTTCCAAATGACTCATCAAATATATTTTTAATGAATGACAAAGCTCTGGTTGGCCTTGAAGCTAAAGTGGCTACCAGTTCTTGTATGGTAGATTCAAATTCACCGTCTTCAACGGCTTGATAAATCATCCCCCATTCAACGGCCTGTTCAGCTGAAACAGGTGTGCCCAGCATGGTGATTGCCTTGGCTCGTGCAAGACCAATTAATTTAGGTAACAACCAAGTTCCATTACAATCCGGTATCAATCCAATTGATGAAAACGCTTGTATAAATTTAGCTGATTTTTTAGCCACCACAATGTCACAATTTAATGCGATGTTAGCACCAGCACCTGCAGCGACACCATTTACCGCACATACGATTGGAGCTTGAATGGCTTTCATCAAACGTAGGTTTTTATTGTAACCATTCTCAAGCTTGTCCCCTAAATCCAATTTTTTATCACCTTTGCGCTCTGCCAAATCTTGTCCGGCACAAAACCCGCGGCCTGAGCCTGTTAACAAAACACACCGAATATTGCTTTGGTTGGCAATGTGATTCAACACCAAATAAAACTCATGGTGCATTTGTTCTGAAAAAGCATTTAATTTATCTGGACGATTAAAAACCACAGTTGCCACACAATTTGTTTGTGTGTATTGAATGGTACTCAGTTCTGGCAATTCATCAGTCATGTTATCCCCACATGGTCATTTATTAATAGCAAGACATTATACTTTAAATAGGTATTTTATGATGTCAGATTACAACTGATTTTAAAATCTTTACAGGTCAATTAGAAAAGACTGAAACAGTCACAAACCTGTAAATAAGAAAACGGGCACATGGCCCGTTTAATTCATTCATTTCGAACACATTAATCAGGAGAGCACACCGTTCAGATACCCCATTTTCCATGCAACAGCTACAGCACCACCCAATACAACAAGAGTAATCAGCCACTTAACCAAACCACTTCCTTTTGTTGATTCAACCGACTTCACTGATTTACTTTTTGTGCTCGAGCTCGTATTATCTGCAGTCGATTTATCAGCAGTTGGTTCCGACATACCAGGGGTTTGCACCAAAAAACGGATGTTATCAATTTTCAACTCATCACCAACTTTGAGTTCACTTTGTTCAATCTTTTTACCATTTACGAAGGTACCATTTGAAGACCCCAAATCACGTACCGTTAAACCATCAGGTTCTACATCAATTTGTACGTGTTTTCGCGATATACCATCAGTATTCACACAAATATGACATTCTGAATGCCTACCAATGGTAGTCGACCCTCTCAAAGGATAGGTTTTTCCAAAATAAGAACCAGAAACACCTCTTAAAATAAACTTGGGTAAAGCCATGCGAATTCGGGTACGGTTGTCATCTTCACCCTCTTCTGCTACCGATGACATCAGCTTCATGTGAACTTGAGAGGCAATAAGCAAGTCACCCTCTCTGACTTCTTTTTTGTCCTTTACCAATTTGCCATTAACCGAAATTAACCGTGCTGCATTGTCAATACTGACCGCACACTCATTTTGATGAATGACAAAAGTGGCATGAATATCTGCCAACCCCTTATTTTCCACTGTAATGTCTGCATCAGTAGAACCACCCAGGGTATATTGTCCCTCTTCCAACTCTACATCAGAATGATCGCCGTGTGGAAAATGTAATTTCATAACTGGTTTCCTATTAAACTTTACTAGATTATATCAAACTCTGACTACAAGACAAACGTTCTGTTTCAGTTTGCTTGATTGATTAATTTTTTCCCATTCATATAAGATTGTAATACTTGAGGGACTGTGATACTGCCATCTTCATTTTGATAGTTTTCCATCACAGCAATCAACGTCCTACCAACGGCCAGTCCAGAACCATTTAAGGTGTGTACCAATTGTGGCTTCTTGGCATCGCTTCCCCGGAATCTGGCTTGCATTCTTCTGGCTTGGAAGTCGGTACAATTTGAACATGATGAAATTTCTCTGTAGGTATTTTGTGCTGGCAACCACACCTCTAAATCATAAGTTCTACTGGCAGAAAAGCCCATGTCACCCGTACATAGCACAATCACTCGATAAGGCATTTCTAATGCCTGCAATATGGCTTCTGCATGAGATGTCATTTCTTCAAGTGCGGCAGTTGATTGATCGGGGTGTACAATTTGTACCATTTCAACCTTATCGAATTGATGTTGTCTGATCATGCCTTTGGTGTCTTTACCATAACTACCCGCTTCACGTCTAAAACAAGGTGTATGAGCGGTCATTTTAATCGGCAATTGACTTTCATCGATGATGGTGTTTGCCACCAAATTAGTTAAAGGTACTTCAGCTGTTGGTATCAAATACCTTTCATCTTCAGTAATAAAGGCATCATCAGCAAATTTTGGCAATTGTCCACTGCCTTGCATGGTTGCCGCATTTACCAAATAAGGTACATAAAATTCTTTGTACCCATGTTGCTGGGTATGCATATCCAACATAAACTGTGCCAATGCCCGATGCATTTGGGCCACTTCTCCAGTAAGCAAAGTAAACCTTGAACCGGAAAGGTTGGCTGCCGACTCAGCATCCAAGCCATGTGTTACCTCACCTAATTCAACATGGTCCTTCACTTCAAATTGAAAAGTTTTTGGTTCACCCCACACCTTAACTTCAACATTGTCGTTTTCATCTTTACCAACCGGCACTGCTTCATCAGCTAAATTAGGCGTATACAAAGTAATGGCTTCCATTTTTGTTAGAATGTCTTTTAAGTCATTTTTGGAACTTTCTAATTGTGCACCAATTTTTGCCACTTCATCTAACAAAGGCTGAACATCTTCACCTTTGGCTTTATGCTGACCGATAGATTTTGAAATTACCGTTCTTTTATTTTGCAAAGCTTCTGTTTCAACCTGAATGGTCTTTCTGGATTGTTCTAAAGCCTGCCATGCTTCCACGTCTAATTGATACCCTCTTTGAGCCAACTTTTCAGCTGTTTTGTGTAGGTCAGTACGTAAAGTTTGCGGGTCTAACATGTCCAAAATTCCTGTTGATTATAAAGGTTTGATATTGTATCTCAGATACCCAAGATTGAGAAGAGATGCTGCTTTTGAATCTTTTGAAATATAAGCTATTGATTCCAAATAAAGGGGTTGTCATCTGAGTGGTATTTTTCCAGCCAAGATTGGTGTTGTTTTAATTCATCTTCACTGGGCAAAACCTTTTTCAAAGGTGGCAATCCTTCCAGATTAAATAAGGGTGTGTTGGTATCATGTTGTTGATTCAAGTCCAGATTAAGTTTGGTTTGACCACCAGTCATGGCCAAGTATACTTGCGCTAAAATCTCCGAATCGAGTAAAGCACCATGCAACGTTCGATGTTCATTACTGATTCCATATCGTTTACATAATGCATCTAAGTTGTTTTTTGCACCAGGATGTTTTTTCTTGGCTAATTCCAAACTGTCCGTAATATCACACAAATCTTCCAAGAGAAAATCTTTGCCACACAGGCTGAATTCATGGTTAATAAAACCCACATCAAAAGCCGCATTGTGTATAACTAACTCGGCACCTTTAACAAAAGCAATAAAATCATCCACTATCCTTTCAAACAAAGGTTTATCAGACAAGAACTCATTACTTAATCCATGAACTGCCAATGCTTCTTGATCAACTGCAAACATTGGATTAATGTATTGGTGGTAATGTTCATCAGTAAGTTCACGATTCAAAACGGTAATCGCACCAATTTCAATGATTCTGTGACCATCTTGCGGTCTTAAACCGGTGGTCTCAGTATCTAACATAATGAGTTTACTATTAGCCATCTACCAACTCCGCTTGCTTTCTTGCTTCATCATCAACCATCTCATTTTCAGGGTGCCCAGAATGACCTTTTACCCAATGCCAGTTGATGTGGTGTTGCTGAATAAGTTTGTCTAGTGTTTGCCATAAATCAACATTTTTAACTGGCTCACTTTTACTTCTCATCCAGTTCTTTTTTTTCCAATTTGCCATCCATGTTAAAGAACCATCCATGACATACTTTGAATCGGTATAAAGTTCAATTTCACAATGTTGTTTTAAACTTTTCAACGCATTGATAACTGCTAATAACTCCATGCGGTTATTGGTTGTCTGTTTTTCACTACCCGATATCATCTTGCGTTTACCTTGATAAGAAAGTAAAGCGGCCCAACCACCAGGCCCAGGGTTTCCCAAACAAGAACCGTCAGTGAAAATATCTATGTGTTTTTTTGGTTTTGACTGTTGACTCAATTTATTTCCTATAAGCTTGATGTAAGACAATGAATGTTGCATGATAAATCATTTACTTATCAAAATTCCAGCAGATTGTATGACTTTAAATATCCATCCCATTTCAGCCTTCACTGATAACTACATTTGGATCATCCATAACAAGCAACACGCCATAGTCATTGATCCGGGCGAACCAGCAGGTGTTGAAGCATATTTAAAAGAAAACCAGCTCAGCCTATTAGCCATACTAATCACTCACCATCACCATGATCACATCGATGGTGTGATGCCATTGGTCAATCATTGGCGATGTGATGTCTACGCACCCAACGACTCCAGATTACCATTCAAGTATCAACCGGTTAAAGAAGCTGATTCATTACACTTTCCTGAACTCACATTGCGCTTGAACGTACTTGTCACACCCGGGCACACCTTAACTCATGTTGGTTACTTTAATGAAAAATGGTTGTTTTGTGGTGACACGTTATTTAGCATGGGTTGTGGTAGGATGTTTGAAGGTACAGCAGCACAATTTGTACAATCTTTAAACAAAATCAAGAACATCATTAATAACAACAATGACGTGCTGGTTTTTTGCACCCATGAGTACACCGCAGCCAACCTTGAGTTTGCTTGTTATATTGATTCCAACAACCCATCACTTCAAACATATCAAAACAAAGTTAAAACACTTCGCAAAAGTAACACACCGAGTTTACCAGCAAGTTTAATGACAGAAATAGAACTCAACCCCTTCTTACGAACCAACAACACTGAATTTCAACAATTGGTATCAAAACTCACCAATCAAAAAATATCATCTGAAATCACTTGTTTTGCAACCTTACGAAAATTGAAAGATAATTTTTAACTGGGGTGGACACAATATGTAGTATCATAAATAAATTGAAATCAATAAAAAATTGATGAAACCTAGTGTGTGCATATTTTTACTTCTGATGACGACTGCTCATGATGCTCTTGCGCAATCTCAAAACAGCCAGAATCTTCAACCAATTTACCAAATTGGATATTTTGACACACCACCGCTTTCTTTCACTAATGAAGCAGGCAAACCTGAAGGTATCATCATTGACTTATTATCTGAAATCAGCAAACAAGAACAGTTTGAAATTAACTGGGTCCATAACAACTTCCCTCAATTAATTGCCATGATGCAAAAACAACAGCTTGACATCATGGTTTCTGTGGCTTATTCAAAAAGTCGCGCACAATTTATGCAATATTCTGAAATGAACTTTACCAACGTTTGGGGACAAGTCTTTTTACCTCCAAACTCCTCTATTGAAAGTTTATTTGATTTAAATGGAAAAACGATTGCTTTGATGGAGAATGACTTCAGTGGCCAAAACTTTATTAAGCAATGTGAATTATTTGAGGTGGATTGTAAAACTAAATATGGTAGCAGTTACCAGCACCTGATCACCATGTTAGCCAATAATGAAGTCGATGCCTTGGTATCAAATAACATGGCAGGTGTTGCCTTTCAAAAACCATTCAATTTAATTGCAAGCAGTATCGTTTTTGACCCCTTTAAAGTTTATATCACAGCACCATTGGACAGTCACAACCAAGTCATTACTTTATATGATAAGCACATGAAGCTTTGGAAAGAAAACCCTGACTCATTCTATTATCAGACCCGACTGAAATGGACACATCAATCCAAAGAGAACACAATCCCATATTGGGTATTTTACACCCTGTTAGGACTGATGCTATTTGGTATAGTTTCAGGCATTGCTGCCTTGCTATTCAAGCGACAAGTCAAACGCAGAGTCAATGACCTGACCCAAAGAGAAATACAGTTAAACCAAATTATTAATATCGTACCACACATGATTTTTGCAAACGATTACAATGGAAAATTTATCATTGCCAATAATTATGCTTGTGATTTTTTTGGTATAGAAAAAACAGCAATCGAAGACAAAAACATCTACAAAATTCTCAAATCAAACCCTAATTTCAAAAACCTTATCACATACACGTCATCATCAAACCCGTTTAATACAGAATTAGAAGTAAAAAATGCTTCAGGAAATGATTTAACATTGATGATGTCTAAAGTGCCATATTCCGGCCGAAATGACAATGAACCAGCCATAGTAACAGTCGGTGTTGACATCAGCCAAACAAAACAATTTGAACAAGAAATACAATATTTAGCTCATCACGACCCATTAACCGGTTTACCCAACAGGGTTTTACTGGGTGACCGCCTGAAATCCTCATTGATACGGGCTCTACAATTCAACCACATAGGCGCTATCTTATATATCGACTTAGATAATTTTAAGAACATCAATGATTCTCAAGGCCACAAAACAGGTGATAAGCTGATCAAAAAAGTGGCCTCTGTCATCAAAAAACATATCACACCAGGGGATACATTAGCTCGACTGGGAGGTGATGAATTTGTGTTAGAACTTCCTGAGCTAAATAATGACATTCAAAGTGCAGAACAACAGGCGTTGATTGTCAGTGAATCTATCATTAACCAACTTAAAAAACCCATATACATTGAAGGTAAACAATACAACATCACTGCCAGTGTGGGTGTGGTGTTATACCCAAGAGATGGCAACAGACAATCCATATTGATTCAAAGAGCAGATACTGCAATGAATGAAGCTAAATTTCGTGGACGCAACAGAGTTCAGTTGTTTGAGCGCGGACTAGAAACAAAAGTTAAAAAGAATCACCAATTAGACAATGATTTAAGACAAGCATTAAATAACAATGAAATTGCCATAGTTTTTCAACCCGTTGTCAGTGCCAATACCATGAAAATGGTCGGTGCTGAAATGTTATTGCGTTGGCACCATCCTACTGAAGGCATCATCATGCCCAGTGAATTCATACCCATTGCAGAAAGCGCTCAACTGATATTGGGGATCGGTTATTGGGCCATAGAGCAAGCTTGTCAGCAAATCATTAAGTGGCAAGAATCTGAAAAAAATAATTTATTTATCGCTGTTAATTTATCAGTGGTTCAAATCAGAGACAATGCATTCTTGAGCAAAGTCACTGACCTCATAACTCAATACAAGATTCCCAGAAACTGTCTTGAATTTGAAGTCACTGAATCAATTCTTTTGAGCGAATCTTCACGTTCGTTAGAAATCATTAACCAACTTAAATTATTGGGTATAAGGTTATCAATTGATGATTTTGGCACAGGTTATTCTTCATTTGATTACATCAGAAAGCTGCCTTTAGATAAAATCAAAATTGACAAATCATTCATTCAAGACATACCCAAAGACAACAACAGCGTCACCATAGTTAAAACCATCTTGAACATGGCCTATGAATTAAATTTGGAGGTGGTAGCAGAAGGGGTAGAAAACACAGCTCAAATTGCATTCTTGAAAAAACACAATTGCCAGTTGTTTCAAGGCTTTTACTTTTCCAAACCAAAAAGTTTAAGTCAATTACAAGCCAAGTTTAAGTTTTAGGTGCTGGCTGTTTCCTGGTATAAACCCAATCATTTTCTGTGGACAAAGAAGCATCAAATTGATACCCATCAACCACCGTATTTTGTATTGATTGTTTGTCATTATTTTTTTGTTGAATCAATGCCCTTGCCATCATCCCCCTGGCCTTCTTAGCGTAAAAACCGATGACCCTGGCTTTACCGTCTTTGATGTCTTTAAAATGTAGCGTCAATACGGGACATTTTAATTCAGATTTTTTTACTGCTTTGAAATATTCATTTGAAGCCAAGTTCAATACAAAATCATCAGCGCCATCCAATTCTTGGTTTATCAAATTACTTATTTGCGAACCCCAAAAATGATACAAATTCTCACCTTTGTTGTTTACTAACTTGGTTTTCATTTCTAATCGATAAGGTAAAATCAAATCCAATGGCTTTAAATAACCATACAAGCCCGATAAAATACGTAAATGCTGTTGAGCAAACCGCCAATCATCATCACTCAATGAAGTGGCATCCAAACCGGTATAAACATCACCCTTAAACGCCAATGCTGCCTGTTTAGCTTGTCCCAAAACAAGAGGTGTTTTAAAAGACTGAAACCGTTGGTAGTTAAGCTCAGCTAAATTCTCACTGATTGACATCAGTTGTTGGATCTTCGCAGGTTTTAATGTTTTCAAAATGTCTACCAACACTAAGCTTTCATTCAATAAAGCAGGTTGGCTACAAGAGTTTATGGGCTCAGGATTAAAATCCTGGCCTTTTGATGGTGACAATAAAATAATCATACCGTTTTGTTTAATGTGGATTTAATACTTGTTGTTATATGGGTTAATTGAGAGGCTTCAATAATAAATGGCGGCATCATATAAATTAAGTTCATAAATGGTCTGATCCATACACCTGCTGTCACCATTTCTTGTTGAAACCAATCGACATCAATAGCTGCATGCATCTCAATCACCGCAATGGCACCCAATACCCTGACATTTTTTACTGAAGGCAAAGATTGACAAACCATTAATTCAGCCTTTAATTGCTCCTCAATGGCTAAAATTTCAGCACGCCAATCTTTCTTTAGCAGCAAATTTATGCTGGTAAGTGCAACATGACAAGCCAGTGGGTTAGCCATAAAAGTAGGCCCATGCATGAAATCAGTGTCAATACCATGCGCAATTTTACTGTTACATATTACCGCAGCGAGGGTCATGTAGCCCCCCGTTAAAGCTTTCCCAACACATATGATATCTGGTACGACATCTGCATGCTCATAGGCAAATAACTTACCCGTGCGGCCAAAGCCAGTGGCAATCTCATCAAAAATTAAGAGTACATCATAGGTATCACAGAGTTTTCTGACTGCTTTTAAATACGCGGATGAATAAAAGTTCATGCCTCCGGCACCTTGAACAATTGGTTCAAAAATAACAGCAATAATTTCTTGGTGATGTTGTGCCAGTTGTTTAGCAAAACTGTCGATATAACGCTCATGCCATGGATCACCAAAAGCACACTGAGGTGACTCAACAAAAACATGCTTATTCAGCAACTTACTGAATTTATGATGCATGCCAGTTACAGGGTCACAAACTGACATGGCACCGAATGTATCACCATGATAACCTTTGGCAAATGCCATGAATTTGTTTTTATTTTTTCTGCCTGTTTCATGACAATACTGAGCCGCCATTTTCATAGCCACCTCTACTGCCACAGAACCAGAATCAGCAAAAAATACATAATCAAGCTCATCTGCTGTTATTTCCAGTAGCTTTTTTCCCAATTCAATAGCCGGTTGATGAGTCAACCCACCAAACATGACATGTGACATTTGCTCAATTTGCTCAACCATGGCTTGGTTAAGTACAGGGTGGTTATAACCATGTATACATGACCACCAAGATGACATGGCATCAATTAGCTGTCGTCCATCTTCAAGCTCCAACATCACCCCTTTTGCACTGATGACTGGGTATGTCTTACTTGGTTTGTTCAGATTGGTATAAGGGTGCCACAAATGCTTTTGATCAAATTCAATATCCATAAGTTATTCAATCACGTGCTTAATGAACTCACTGTCAAAACCACGGCGATAGAGAAAGGATTGTCTCTTGGCTTTTTCTTTGTAATCTGATGCAACCGAATGATGATATTTTTTTAAATATACTTTTTCAACGACAGCAAAAAAGTCAATATTTGCATCAAGCTGAGCCTGTCTAATGATGGCAGAACTGACACCTTTTAATTCCAGTTCTCTTGATATTCGTGAAGGTCCATACCCTTTTGCAGAACGACTTCGCCAATAACTTTCCGCATAGCGTTGATCTGAGATCAGATTTTCTTTTGTTAATGACACAATCAGTTCATCAACCAAAACCTCATCATGTTTTTTATTGAGCAATTTCTGTCGTAATTCAAAACATGAATGTTCTCGCATGGCTAAACTACCCAAAGCCGAGGCACGAACCTTGGCTTCAGGTGTGTATTTCTTAAATTCTGACATCAACCCTCAAAAGGATCTACTTCTTCAGTATCTTGGTTTTCAACAATGTCTTCAGGCTTAGGCAATAATATATCCCTTAATTTTTGTTCTAATTCAGCCGCGTGTTCTGGGTTTTCTTTAAAATAATTTTTTGAATTTTCTTTACCTTGGCCAATTCGGATATCTCCGTAACTATACCAAGCACCCGCTTTATTAACCAAGTTATTAGCAACACCTAAATCAATCAACTCTCCTAATAAAGAAATGCCTTGCCCGTATAGGATTTCAAACTGCACTTGTTTAAAAGGAGGTGCCATTTTATTTTTAACCACTTTGACTCGTGTATCATTACCAATAACTTCATCACCTTTCTTGATGGCTCCAATACGTCTAATATCTAACCTAACAGAAGCATAAAATTTCAAGGCATTACCACCAGTAGTGGTTTCTGGACTACCAAACATGACACCAATTTTCATTCTGATTTGGTTAATGAACACGACCATACAATTGGTTCGTTTGATATTGGCGGTTAATTTTCGCAATGCTTGTGACATCAAACGTGCCTGTAAGCCCATATGAGAATCACCCATGTCGCCTTCAATTTCCGCTTTTGGAGTCAAAGCAGCTACAGAGTCAATAATGACCATATCTACTGCGTTTGAACGAACCAACATGTCACAGATTTCAAGCGCCTCCTCTCCAGTATCAGGTTGTGAGACCAACAAATCATCGATATTAACACCAAGTTTAGCTGCATAAGTTGGATCTAATGCATGTTCAGCATCTATAAATGCAGCGGTGCCTCCTTTCTTTTGACATTCAGCTACTGCATGTAATGTCAAGGTAGTTTTACCACTGGATTCTGGACCATATATCTCAATCACACGACCACGGGGTAAGCCACCGATTCCCAAGGCAACATCCAAACCCAGTGAGCCTGTTGAGTATACATCTGTAGTTAATGCTTTGTTATCACCCATCCGCATGACTGACCCTTTACCAAATTGCTTTTCAATCTGACCCAGTGCTGCTGCCAATGCTTTTTTCTTGTTGTCGTCCACTTTTTGCTCCGCAAGTTGTAAGTTGTTTTTCATAATTCTAGTTGCCTATTATGGCATGTTCTGCTGATTGAAAAAATCAGTAAATTCTGATGTTTATGTCAATATTTTCGTACTTAGTGAGTATTATCAATGGTTTATTCTCAAAACTTGAGAATGTATATTTTTTTAATTTTTTTTACTGTGCTTTGTTAGAATGTAGCCTTCGTGAAACAACCATGCTTAATATGCCAAATAAATCTCAACACACCCCGATGATGCAACAGTTTTTAAAAATCAAAGCTGATTATCAGGACATGTTGCTGTTTTACCGTATGGGTGATTTTTATGAATTGTTTTTTGACGATGCCATAAAAGCTGCCAAGTTACTTGATATAACCTTGACCCACAGAGGCAAATCTAATGGTAATCCCATACCCATGTGCGGTGTCCCTTACCATGCTGCAGATAATTACCTGGCTAAATTAGTCAAACAAGGTCTGTCTGTTGCCATTTGTGAACAAACAGGAGACCCAGCTACCAGCAAAGGTCCTGTCACACGAGAAGTTCAAAGAATATTAACACCTGGTACAGTAACAGAGGAAGCTTTGATGGATGCCCACCAGGAAAACATCTTACTTTCTGTTCATCAGAATGCCCGAGGCTACGGAGTGGCCTATTTGGCCTTATCAAGTGGCATGTTCAAAGTGCAAAAAATTAAAGACTTTGCGACTTTAGAAGCTCAATTGACACGACTTTCACCCAATGAAATACTGTTGTCTGAATCATGTGACTTAGCACACCAATTAAAACAGTTTAATTGCATACCTAGGCCGGCATGGGATTTTGATTCAGAATCTGCAGAGCACGCCATCAAGCGACTGTACCATGTGCATGACCTCAGTGGTTTTGGCATACAACAAACTGATGCATTTTTACCTGCGGCTGGTGCATTGATTCAATACATCAAACACACGCAAAAAACAGAACTCAAACACCTTCAAGACATACAAATTGAATACCTGGATAAATATTTACATATTGATGCCCAATCAAGAAAAAATTTAGAAATTGATTACCATCAAGATGGCAAAGATGAATTAACACTTTGTGGCTTTCTTGACCAATGTGCAACCGCAATGGGTTCCAGAAAGGTGCGTAGTTGGATCAAACAACCATTACGAGACCGAAATGTTTTGCAACTACGCTTGGATTCAATTGAGGCGTTGGTTGACTCTGCTCAAATGACAACCATACAAGACCAACTAAAAGGCATTGCAGACTTGGAACGGATTGTCACTCGTATCAGCCTATTAACTGCCAAACCACGAGATTTGGTTGCCTTGAGAACATCATTGGCAGCCATCAAGTCTTTACAAAGTACCATGCAAACCATAAACGCCAATGTGCTGACAAACTTAGTCAATTCATTGAATCCACATGACACTATACATGAGCTTTTACAAAAAGCTATTAAGGAAAATCCCCCTGTTGTCATTCGTGATGGCGGTGTTTTAGCAGATGGTTATGATGAGGATTTAGACACCTTAAGAAACATCAGCACGGATGCGGGTCAATACATGTTGGATTTTGAATCAGAACAACAATCTTTAACGGGTATCCAGTCCTTAAAAGTTGGCTATAACCGCGTCCATGGTTATTTTATTGAAATATCTAAATTACATACAGATAAGGCACCTGAACACTACATCCGACGACAAACACTAAAAGGCGTGGAACGTTACACCACACCAGAATTAAAAACATTTGAGCAAAAAGTACTGTCAAGTAAGGAAAAATCATTGGCTCATGAAAAAGATTTGTATATGAAATTACTGCAAGGTTTTGCTGATGACATAGCCTCTTTACAGTCATGTGCCCATGCTGTGAGCGAGTTAGATGCTTTATGCAATCTGGCAGAAAGAGCTGTTACGCATCAGTTCAGTAAGCCTGAATTATGTAACGACATGAGATTAAATATAAAAAAAGGACGTCATCCAGTTGTGGAAACCATTCAAGACACGCCTTTTGAACCTAACGATTTAATTTTAAATGACCAAGATAAAATGTTGATTATAACAGGGCCCAACATGGGTGGTAAGTCAACTTATATGCGTCAATCTGCAATCATTGTACTGATGGCATTAATGGGTAGCTATGTTCCAGCTCAAGCAGCCCAGATTGGTGATATTGACCGCATATTCACACGAATTGGTGCCGGCGATGACTTAACCCGAGGACGTTCAACATTTATGGTTGAGATGTCGGAAACAGCCACTATTTTGCATAATGCCACACCTCATTCTTTGGTATTAATGGATGAAATTGGTAGAGGTACCAGTACATACGACGGGTTATCTTTGGCACATGCCTGTGCCATTCATTTGGCTGAGATCAACCAATCGTTTTGTTTGTTTGCAACTCATTACTTTGAAATCACAGCCTTAGCCGATCAAATACCCAGTATTTCTAATGTACATTTAAATGCGGTTGAACATGGAGAAGGTATTGTGTTTCTTCACTCAGTAAAAAAAGGAGCTGCCAATAAAAGTTATGGGTTACAAGTCGCTGCACTTGCTGGCTTACCATCGCTGGCATTACAAAATGCCAAGCAATACTTGATGCAATTGGAAAAAACACCAAGTCAAACGACACCACCTGTACAATTTTCCTTATTTCAGGAAGAAACCATTAAAGAGTCGCTAATTGAGAAAAAAATAAATGCTGTAAACCCTGATGAATTAACAGCCAAACAAGCATTGGATTTGATATATAAACTCAAAAAAATTCAAAATGAATCATGACATCCTGTGTAAAGGAAAACCTGCCGAATGAAAATTACTTCCATTCGGCAGGATTCAAATTTAGAGTTTAAATTCAATTTTATACATACGAGTTAAAGTGTCATTGTAGCCATAATTTTTAGGTGGCTCAAACAACCATTTGTTAACTGATTGGACCGCTGGCCGACCAAAAACCCTGCCTTTTCGTGAGTAACTCTTAGCTACAGCTGAAACCACTTGACCTTCAGGATTTATCGTTACTTCAACCTCAACCCAACCTTCTAAACTATCTATAGCTGCTTTAATCGGATAATCAACAGGTGTTTGCTGTATTATTTTCCAACTGTATTCAGTTGATTCAGAAGTTATTTCGGCTGGGACTGGCTCCTCATCAGTAGACTCTTGAACAATTGATGATGCCACATCCTCCGTAAGACTTACAGGTTCATCGATTTGCTCAGTAATGTCATTGTTTTGTTCGGAAGTTTCTTGACTGCCTAAAGCTTCAGTCAAACTTGAATCTTCACCCTGCATGGTATCTGCAGTCACATCTGCTGCAGTTTTTTCTTCTGATAAGACCACTGGTGCAATTGGTTCTACAGCACTGCTAGGTACTTCGTTATCTGCCACATCAGTTATAACTTCATCTGTAAGATTGGTTGTAGACTCAGCATCGATCGTCTTATTTGACACAACAGGTTCTGCATTGACAGCTTCCTCAATGGGTTGTTCGGTTTCCGCTGTAATGGCATCATCAGATTCTTCTACTGAGCTTGCGTCAGTTTCATTAACGCTCAATTCTTCTGAAATAGGTAAATCAATTTTCACATCAACTTCTGGTTTGATACCAAATTCAGTCATGTCTAACTCTATTTCATTATCAATTTCAGGTTTAAAAGCAGGTGTATTTAAATCCGCAGAAGATTGACGTTCGGGTAACCCTGAAGACCAACTGGGTCGCTTACCTGTTTCATTGTCTTCTTTTTTTTCATCTTGTGCATCTGCAGTCAAAATAACCAACATAAAGCAAATACTGCTAAAAAGTAATCTATACATTTTTTTTCTCGGAAATAACGCTTATTTAATATATTGTAACGACTACTTCACAGTTTGCAATATTTTTAGATTTATTGATTGACTTTTACCATTTGACTTTGTCTTTATTTAAGAATGCGTTCAATCCTTTTTGGCCTTCAGCAGAAACACGAACTGCGGCAATAACTTGAGTGGTGTATTCATCAATTTTTTTCTGTTGAGGTAACGTTCTTCCAACCACAGACATGACCAATTTTTTACTGATTTCCTTAGCGTTTGGTCCAGTTTGTTGTAACAAAATAATCTGCTTTTCTAAATATGAATTCAATTCTTCAGTAGGCAACACTTCGGAAACTATCCCCATTGACTGAGCCTGTGATGCATCAAAAATTTCTGCAGATTGAAAAAAACGTCGGGCTTTTCTGGTGCCTATGGCGTCAATGACATACGGAGAAATGACTGCTGGAACCAAACCCAATCTTGCTTCTGTTAAACCAAACTTTGCTTCTGTCTCAGCCAATACAATATCACAACAACAAGCCAAGCCAACACCTCCGCCCAAAGCAAGTCCTTGAATTTTAGCAATTGTGGTTTTGGCGTTGAAGTTTATACACCGCATCAAAGCAGCTAACTTTTCTGAATCTGCTTTGTTTTCAGCTTCAGTTGCCTTGACCATTCCCTTCATCCAGTTGATATCTGCTCCTGCAGAAAATGATTGGCCATTTGCTTCTAGCACAATAATTTGAATGTTTTTATTGTCATTCAGTTGATTAAAGCAATCACTTAACTCTTCAATCATTTGTGCATTAAATGCATTGTGTACTTCAGGACGATTCATGGTGACTCGAGCCACCGATGAATATTCAGTTTTTAGTTCAATAGTTTGGTATGAATGAGTCATCTACTTTCCTGTTCTTTACATTCTAAATACGCCATAATTCACAGATTTTACATCTGCACATTTACTGGCCTCTAATGCAAGTGACAATATTTGTCGGGTATCTGTCGGATCAATGATGCCATCATCCCACAATCTCGCCGTTGAATAATAGGGATGACCTTGCTTATCGTATTGTTCATTAATGCCATCATAGAATTTTTGTTTCTCTGTAGAATCCCATGTTTTATTTGACAAATCATATCCATCTTGCTTAATTGTGGTTAACACAGATGCTGCCTGCTCACCACCCATAACTGATATACGTGCATTGGGCCACATCCACAGAAACCTTCCTTGATAGGCTCGACCATTCATTGCATAATTGCCTGCCCCAAAAGAACCACCAATAACCACTGTAAACTTTGGTACTTGAGCACATGCTACTGCTGTAACCATTTTTGCACCATCTTTAGCAATTCCGGCGTTTTCATATTTTTGACCCACCATAAATCCTGTGATGTTTTGAAGAAACACCAATGGAATTTTACGCTGATTACACAACTCTACAAAATGCGCTCCTTTAAGTGCAGATTCTGCAAATAAGATACCATTATTAGCCACAATACCAACGGGGTAGCCGTTGATGTGTGCAAAGCCACAAACTAATGTGGTGCCATATTTTGCTTTAAATTCTTGAAACTCTGATCCATCCACTATGCGAGCAATAATTTCTTTAACATCATACGGAGTTCGCGTACTTTGTGGAATAATTCCATACAATTCATGAGTTGGATACAATGGCTCTCTTGGTTTTACTTGGCTTAACCAGTCAAATTGTGGACGATTCAAAAAGCGCAAACTATTACGTGCGATTTGTAAGGCATGCTGATCATTTTCTGCAAAATGGTCAGTAACCCCAGATTGTGATGAATGCACTTCAGCACCACCCAGCGATTCAGCGTCAACAATTTCACCAGTCGCGGCTTTTACCAAAGGTGGTCCACCAAGAAAAATCGTACCTTGCTCTTTAACAATAATGGCTTCATCGCACATGGCTGGTACATAAGCACCACCTGCCGTACATGACCCCATTACCACAGCAATTTGAGGAATATTTTTTGATGAAAGCTGAGCTTGGTTATAAAAGATACGACCAAAATGCTCCTTGTCAGGAAAAACCTCATCCTGAAGTGGTAAAAAAGCACCACCAGAATCAACCAAATAAATACATGGCAGGTGATTTTCCAATGCAATTTCCTGAGCCCGTAAATGTTTTTTTACAGTCATTGGAAAATATGTCCCACCTTTAACTGTGGCATCATTAGCAACTATCATGACCTGTTGCCCATGAACAAGACCAATACCTGCCACCATTCCGGCAGCTGGCGCTGCATTTTGGTACATACCATCTGCAGCCAAAGGTGCTATTTCCAAAAAAGGACTACCAGGGTCAAGTAATAAGTTAATTCGATCACGAACTAATAATTTATTTCTGTCAGTGTGTTTTTTTCTTGAACGTTCTGACCCCCCAAGAGCAGTGGCCTTCATTTTTTGTTTTAAATCATCAACCAATTCAGACATAAACACTCTATTTTCTTCGAATTGATTTGAAGATGAGTCAATTTTGGTTTTAATGATTTTCATGACATTTATACCAGTTCAATGGCAATGGCAGTCGCTTCACCACCACCAATACATAAAGAAGCAACGCCTCTTTTCAAGCCCCTGTTTTTGAGCGCATGAATCAATGTAACCAAGATACGATTTCCAGAAGCACCAATGGGGTGTCCCAGTGCAGTTGCACCACCATGAACGTTTACTTTATCATGTGGTATATTTAATGCTTCCATAGCTGCCATTGTTACCACTGCAAAAGCTTCATTGATCTCAAATAAATCAACATCTTCAACCGACCAACTAATTTTATTTAATAAGTCCTTAATGGCGCTAACTGGTGCAGTGGTGAACCATTCAGGTTCATGAGCATATTGATGGTGTCCAACAATTTTTGCCATAGGAGTTAAATTGTTTTTATTGACATAATCAGCAGAAGCCAATAATGTCATCGAAGCACCATCAGATATTTTTGATGCGTTGGCTGCTGTTACTGTACCATTTTCTTTCTTAAATGCAGGTCTTAAAGTAGGTATTTTTGCAAGATCACATTTCGGTGGCTCCTCATCTTGACTTACAGAAAGTGTTTGTTTTCTGCTTTTAACTTCTACAGCAGCTATTTCTTCCTTAAAGAGTCCAGTTTCAATGGCATTCATGGCGCGTTTAACAGATTCTGCTGAAAAATTGTCTTGAGCCTCCCTACTATAACCATATTTATCAGCACACAGTTCAGCAAACACGCCCATCATGTTGCCATCATATGGGTTTTGCAGGCCATCAAAAAACATATGATCCAACATCTGAGCATGTCCCATACGATAACCACCACGTGCTTTAGGTAGTAGGTAAGGTGCATTGGTCATAGACTCCATACCTCCAGCGATTATTAAGTCAGCGGAGCCTGCTTTAATCGTATCATGAGCCATCATGACTGATTTCATTCCAGATCCACAAACTTTGTTGATGGTTGTGCACTTTACTGACAAAGGTAAACCAGCGTGTAAGACCGCCTGTCTTGCTGGTGCTTGGCCTAAACCAGCAGGTAACACACAACCTATATAAGCTTCTTCCAAATCATTTGGATTGATGCTGACTTGATCCATCGTGGCTCTGATAGCAGTCGCACCAAGCATGGGAGCGGGTGTGTCAACAAATTGACCTTGAAAAGACCCTATTGCAGTTCTTTTGGCAGCAACAATATAAACGTTGTTTTCTGTGTAATCTGTCATCGATATTTCTCTATTTAATGTTAGTTCAATGGTGTTTTATGATTTGGCATTTTTATACAACTCTCGACCAATTAACATCAGTCTGATTTCATTGGTTCCTGCGCCAATGTCATACAATTTAGCATCTCTTAGCAATCGTCCAGTGGGGTATTCATTAATGTAACCATTTCCACCAAGAGTTTGTATGGCTTCAAGGGCAACTTGTACTGCATTACTGGAAGCAAAATACAAACAAGCAGCTGGATCCAATCGTGACTCAATGCCTTGATCATAGTCTTTTGCGATACCATAGGCAAAATACCTTGCAGCTTGAAGTTGAGTGTACATTTTTCCAATTTTTGCTTGCATCAAACCAAATTGACCCAAATCTTTACCAAATTGCTTTCTTTCAGCTGTGTATGGCACCGCAACGTCAATAGCAGCTTGCATGATACCAATGGGTCCACCAGATAAAACCAGACGTTCAGTGTTTAGACCACTCATCAGAATAGCCACCCCATTATTGACTTCTCCCAACACCTGTTCAGCTGGAATTCTACAATCAGAAAAAACCAATTCACAAGTATTTGAACCACGCATGCCAAGCTTCTCTAATTTTTGAGCCGTAGAGAAGCCTGGCATGCCTTTTTCAATTATGAAAGCAGTCATGCATTTTGAGCCAGCCGATACATCTGCTGTTCTCATATAAACAATCAACACATCAGCGTCTGGACCATTGGTAATCCACATTTTATTACCATTAGCAACCCATTCATTGCCATCTTTAACAGCAGTACAAGACATCGATCCAACCACATCAGAACCTGCACCAGGTTCACTCATGGCCAGTGCTCCAACATGCTCACCAGAACAAAGTTTTGGGATGTACTTTTGCTGTTGTGACGGTGTTGCGTGTTTAAATAAGTTTGCAATGCAGAGATTAGAATGTGCACCATAAGAAAGGCCCACAGAGGCAGATCCACGAGAAATTTCTTCCATGGCAATTAAATGGGCCAGATACCCCATTTCAGAGCCACCCAACTCAGCAGGGACTGTCATTCCGAGCAGTCCCATATCACCCATTTTTTTCCATAAATCAGATGGAAATAAATTATCACGATCAATGCTTTCAGCTCGCGGTGAAATTTCTTCAGCTGTGAATTTACGTACCGTGTCTCTTAATAGCTCTAAATCTTCACTTAATGCCACATCATAATTCATTATGCATTACCGTTTTTAGATCTTCCTGAGAACTTCACATTCTTTTGACACATGAAAGGTAATTTCACACGACCCATTTTCTCAATGCGCTCTTCACCCATTCTGTCAGCTGCTTTCCAAGTAGCAATACCATCTCTTTCAGCAATTTCAAATATTTTAATGATGCTGTAATAGATGTTTCTGGTCATGCGCATGGCACGTTCACGGTTATAACCTTCAAGTTCGATAGAAACATTCATTAAGCCACCAGCATTAACTGCATAGTCAGGTGCATAAATCATGCCTTTTTTCTCAAGTTCATCACCATGTCTGGTCTCTGCCAATTGATTGTTGGCACTTCCACATACAATATCAAAACCAAATCTATCAATGGTTTTATCATTTACTGTTGCACCTAATGCGCAAGGAGAATAGACATTTGCATCTACATCATAGATATCATCTAAGCCAACAGCTTCACAACCATAATGATCAACACAATACTGTATGGCTTTGTCATTGATGTCAGTTACAAATATTTTAGCTCCATCTTTATGGAGTAATTTCACCAATTCCATACCAACATGACCTACACCTTGAACAGCATATGTATAATCGCCAACATTTTGGTTACCAAATTTTTTCTCTAAACTGGCTTTTATACCTTGGTATGTTCCATAAGCAGTAAAAGGTGACGGATCTCCTGAACCTCCATGAACTTGGTGCACACCAACTACATTTTCAGTTTCTTGAAAAACATATTCCATATCATTTACATCAATGCCAACATCCTCAGCAGTAATATAACGACCACCCAAGGAATCAATAAAACGTCCAAATGCCCTGAACAATTCTTCTGATTTATCTTGTTTTGGATCCCCAATGATAATAGATTTACCACCACCTAAATTCAATCCAGAAACAGCGGCTTTATAGGTCATACCTCTTGACAGTCTTAACACGTCATTTAAAGCTTCCTGTTCGGTTTTATATGGCCACATACGTAAACCACCCAGTGCAGGTCCTAATACGGTATTGTGAATTGCGATAATGGCTTTTAAGCCCACGTCTTTATTATGACAAAAGACAACTTCTTCATGTTCTGTCTTATCGATGGTCTCAAAAATATTCATGTTTTGTCCTCATTAAAACAACTGCTATAAAGCAGCTATTTACTTGGTTAAATTTGAAAGATTCTGAGTATCAGAATCAAATGTGTCCCCCTCAAATCTTGACTGGCATCAATCCGATGATGCTATTTTGAAGGATTTTAGTGAATGCAATGACCATTCACAGCCCTGTATCGAGCGCGCGCAATTATACAACAAAGTTGTTTTTAATGCATTATTTCACGATGGAGATTACACAGATTTAGGATAGGAACCTAAAATTTTCAAATTTGAAGTGAACCGTTTAATCTCAGTTATGGCTTTTGACAATTGTTGATCTTTTACATGACCTTCGACATCAATAAAAAATATATAATCCCATTTAGTTCGTTTAGATGGACGTGATTCAATACGAGTCATACTAACGCCATAATCATTCAACGGTTTTAATATATGGAACAGGATTCCTGGTTCATCCCTGGCAGCAAGCATCAAGGATGTTTTATCCTCCCCACTGTTGGCCAATACCTCTTTACCAATGACCAGAAATCTGGTGGCATTGTCTGTTTGGTCCTCTATATCAGCATGCAATATTTTAAGACCGTACATAACAGCAGCTGATTCACCAGCAATGGCAGCTGCATGTTCATTAAATGAAGCCTTTCTGGCAGCTTCAGCATTACTGTTCACAGCAACTGTCTCAATATGTGGTGCATGCTCATGTAACCAAGAACGGCATTGTGCTAGAGACTGTCTGTGCGAATAAATCACATTGATGTTATTCAACTGGCTTTGTTGAGACATTAAGTTATGGTGAATGGGTAAATCAATTTCACCACAAATTTTTAATGGAGAATTAACAAACATATCCAAAGTATTATTTACTGCACCTTCAGTTGAGTTTTCTATTGGAACAACACCAAAATCAGCGACACCTGCTTCAACTTCAGTAAACACCCTGTCAATTGTAGATTCAGGCATTGATTTGACAGAATGACCAAAAAATTGATAAGTAGCCATTTCTGAAAATGTCCCCTCTGGACCTAAAAAAGCAATGTTTAGTGGATTCTGTTGCGCCAGACAAGCAGACATTATTTCCCTAAACAAACGCACCAAAACTTCATCAGATAAAGGGCCTTGGTTTCTGGATTTAACAGCCCTAAGCACCTGTGCTTCGCGCTCAGGACGGTAGTAAACACCACCTGTATTCGCTTTTGATTTACTTTGAGCAACCTCATTGGCAATACGTGCTCTCTCTGTAATCAGAGATTGTATATTTGTATCGATTTCATCAATTTGAGCTCTTAAAGTAGTGAGCCATTGTTGATTGTCTTTAGACATTATATTATCAGATTAAATACAATGCATTCTAACCCGAATAATATTTTGTTTTAAACTTGAATTAGAGATTAAAGCAATTAATTCATATTGGATATTGATTTAGACTCTTATTCCGTCTTCATGAAATGATATAAATTAAACCTTTATTAGAAATAAACAGTTAATTTTTCTATTATAGAATCTTCTGAATGAACCATTCAATTACCTTTAAACATGTTAAATAAAGATTTTCAGACAAGAAATATTGAAATACTTTAGTGATTTTCAGACAAAAAAAAAGCCCCAACAAAGTTGAGGCTTTCTCTTTAATTAGATTCTGGCGATGTCCTACTCTCACATGGGAACTCCCACACTACCATCGGCGATGCTACATTTCACTTCTGAGTTCGAGATGGGTT